>Ga0247758_1000348_pt1 | contig 40872 bp, 35 predicted proteins | sample UWRJL156409C4_FD_180950 | JGI IMG/M metagenome (GOLD analysis project Ga0247758, IMG submission 180950) | Plant litter microbial communities from Arlington Agricultural Research Station in Wisconsin, United States - UWRJ-L156-409C-4 | ecosystem: Environmental > Terrestrial > Plant litter >...
GTCCCGGCCGGCTTCACCGCGGTGGGCAACGGGCGGCTCGTGGCGCACACCACCGACCGGGCGTCCAAGACGTCGACCTGGCACTGGCGCGAACGGTCGCCGATGATCGCCTACGCGGCCACCGTGGCGATCGGGCACTTCGCGCTGCGCGGCACCCCGACCGCGCACGGCGTGCGGATCTCCACCGCGGTGGAGCGATCGTTGTCCCCCGCCCAACGGAGGCTGGCCCGCGCACGGTTCGCTGAGCTGCCCCGGCTGCTGCGCTTCTTCCGCGCCCGCTTCGGCCCCTACCCGTTCGAGACCGTCGGCGGCATCGTCGGGCGCTTCGGGTTCGGCTCCGCGCCCTTGGAGACCCAGACCAAGCCCCTGTACGACGGCCGGTTCTCCAGCGAGATCCAGGCCCACGAGATCGCCCACCAGTGGTTCGGCGACAGCCTGACGCTGACCCGCTGGTCGGACGTCTGGCTGCACGAAGGATTCGCCACGTTCGCCGAATGGCTGTGGGCTCGACCAGATCGCGGCGAACTGGCGGAGACGTTCGAGGACCTCTGGAAGCACTGGGACGAGACCGCCCCGGCGCTCGCGCGCCCCGGGACCAACCTGTTCAGCGCCGTCACCTACGAGCGGGGCGGGGCGACGCTCCAAGGGCTGCGGATGCTGATGGGCGACGCGCGGTTCTTCGCGATGCTGCGCGAATGGACCGCGGCGCACCGGCACGGCAACGTCACGACGGACGAGTTCGTGGCGCTCGTCCGGACCCGAGGCGGTGCCGACGCGGAGCGGTTCCTGCGGCAATGGCTGTACGAGCGGAAGAGGCCGGCCCTGCCGGCGAAGATCGTCAAGCGCCTCGACGCGCTGCGCTGAGGACCGTCAGCCGGCGACGCCGGCCAGCGCGCGCAGCGCGAGCGTGTCCGGTTCCAGCTGGCTGTCGCCGCGGGTGTCGCGCTCCAGCGCGGCGAGCAGCTCGATGCCCCGGCCCAGCCGGTCCGCGTCGGCCCGCCGCGCCTCCGAGATGCGGCGGTCGACCGCGTACGGGTTGCCCTTCGTCGACGCCTTGATCTGCGCGGGAGCCTCCCCCGCCTCGAGCCGCACGGCGATCACGTGCACGTCCCGCATCCGGCGCACGACGAGAGACACCAGCCGCTGGACCGCCTCGCCCCGGTCGCGCAGGTCCAACCAGGTCCGCATCGCGTCCTGCAGGTTGCCGGCGACGAGCGCGTCACCCAGGCCCCACACCTGCCGCTCCGCGCCGTCCGCGACCGCCGCCTCGACCATCTCGGCGTCGAGGCGCGCGCCAGGCCCGTGCTCGATCGCCAGCTTCTCCAGCTCTCGCAGGAGCCGCTGCTGCCGCTCCCCGACGTACGCGACGAGGGTCTGGGCGGCGTCCCGGTCGAGCTCGATGCCGAGCCGGCGCGCCTGCTCGACGACCCAGCCGGGCAGCTCCCGGCCGGAGCGCGCCTTCTCGTTGGCGATGTCGCCGCCGCCGGCGGTGACCGCCTTGATCAGCGCGGGCGGCGTCTTGAACCGTCCGTCCTCACGCGCGAAGAAGGCGACGGTGATCTCGGTGTCGGGTGCCTTCAGGGCGGCGGCCAGATGCTCGGTGACCGCGGCGTCCTTCCACCGTTCCACCCCGTCGACGATGATGAACCGCCGGCCCGTGGCGAACGTCATCGTCATCAGCGATGCGGCCACCGCCTCGGGTGTCGCGGCATCGCCCTCCAGCAGCTCGACCCCGCCGTCGCCCTGCGCCTCGGCCATCGCCCGCAGCCGCGCCCGCCGCTCACCCACGCGACCGTGGTCGTCGCCGTGGATCAGGTACAGGGGCTTGAAGGCGGCCATCACCTGCGCAGTCTAGGTGGGGCGGCGGCGGGGCGGTTCGGGGTGCTTCAGGGGGCTCGGGGTCCGGGGGCGGGGTCCGGCTGGGATCCGGAGGCGGTGTCCCTTCGCGCTGGCGCTCGGCTCGTCCCTCGCCTCCCGCGATGCCGCCTCGAAGGGACACCGCCCCCGGATCCTTGGGGCCTCGTCGCGCTCTGGGGGAACTTCCGTACGTCGTGCTCAGCTGGCGAGCACGCGGTACGGAAGGTGGGCTGGAGCTTCGGCTCATGGGGCGTGGCGCTGGACTTCTAGGCGGTCGCCGTGCACCGTGACGACCACCGTGCCGTCCCGGTCGGTTCGGGCGACGACCGGGACCGCGCGCTCCAGCGCCGCCGAAGTGGCCGGGGCCGGATGGCCGTAGGTGTTCCGGGCGCCGACCTCCATCACCGCGACCTGCGGCCGCACGCGCTCCAGCAGCGCGGACAGCCCGGGATCGGCGCTGCCGTGGTGGGCGACCTTGAGCAGGGCCGCACGCGGCAGGGCGAGCGAAGCGGTGACGTCGGACTCCGCGTCCGCGGGGAGCAGCGCCACCACCCCGCCGTCGGTGACGGCGGATACCACTGCGCGGTCGTTGGGGTCGCCGTCGGGCGGCAGCGTCGGGTCCCGGGCGGGCGGTCCCAGCACCCGCAGCGTCATCGGTCCCACCCGCAATGCGACCCCGGCGACCGCCGGCACGATGCGTACCCGCCGGCGCACCGCGACCGCCGCCGCGCGAGCGCCGGGCCCGTCCGGCACCCCGTCGCGACCGTCGAGCAGGACGGCCACCGGCAGTGCGTCGAGCACCGCCGCGGCCCCGCCGTCGTGATCGGCTTCGGCGTGGGTCATCACCAGGACGTCGAGGCGCTCGACCCCCAGCTCGTGCAGCCGGCGCAGCACCGGTCCGTCCGGCACCCCGGAGTCCACGAGGATCGCCGACGGGCCGTGACGCAGGAGCGTCGCGTCTCCCTGGCCGACGTCGAGGAACGCGACCTGGAACGCGTCGGGCGCGGCCATCGTCGTTGCACCCACCACCGCGTGCCGCACCGCCAGCGCCGCCAGCAGCGCGACCGCCCCGAGCGCCACGGCCCGCCGGCGCCGGCGGGCCCTAGGACCAGGGCGGTCTCGAGCCCCCAGCGCCACCGCGATCAGCGCCCCCACCGCCACCGTGCCCAGTGCCACCGCCCCCCAGCGAGCCGGAATCGACGCGTTCGGGACGGCCGCCGCAGCGCGGCCGACCGCGAGCACGAAGCCCGCCGGCACCGCGGCCAGGGTGGTGAGCGGCACGGCCAGCGCGGGCACCGCCTGTCCCACGACGGCGGCCGAGAACCCCGCCCACATCGCGGGTGCGACCGCCGCCGTGGCGACGAGGTTCGCGGGCAGCGAAACGAGCGACAGCCGTCCGAAGTGCAGCGCCAGCAGCGGGGCCGTCGCCAGCGTGGCCACCACGGTCACGCCGCCCGCCTCGGCGACGGCGCCGGGGAGTCCTCGCGCGCGCAGCGCCTCCGCCAGAGGACGGGCGGCCAGCAGGATGGCCAGCACCGCAGCGAAGCTGAGCTGCCAGCCCGGGTCCTCGACCGCCCGCGGGTTGACCGCGAGCGTCGCCCCCGCCGCCAGCAGCAGCGCGTACCACCGGGTCCCGGGCCGGCCCGCCAGCACCGCGACGACGGTGGCCGCCCCCATGACGCCCGCCCGCTGGATCGAGGGCCCTCCCCCGGCCAGCGGCACGTACGCCGCGATCGCCAGCAGGGCGACCGCCAGCCGCAGCCGCTGGGGCAGGCCGGCGAGCACCCCGATCGCGAACACGAACGTCACGAGCAGCGCGACGTTCGCGCCCGACGCGGCCACGAGGTGAGTCAGGCCCGCCGTCTTCAGCGCCTCGGCGTTCTCCTCCGTCAGGCCCGAGGCATCGCCGAGCACCATCCCGACGAGCAGGGCCCCCGCCGCGGGCGGCACCCCGGTACGCAGCGCCGTCTGAGCCCGCCGGCGCAGCCCGTCGATCTCCCCGAGCATCCCGCCGCGGACCGCTCCCCGGTCGACCACGGTGCCGGCGTCGAGCGCCCCGCCGATCCCCCGCACGCGCAGGTACCGCTCGTCCGGCTTCAGCGGCCGCAGCCCGCCGACCACCGCGAGGACCGCTCCGGTGCCCGCGGCGGGCGGTCGCACCCCGGCCCCGACGCGCAGGAGCACGCGCGCGCCGGTCCACCGTCCGCGCAGGACCGCGGGTGCGTGCCATCCGCCCCACCGGTCGCGTTGGACGGGCCCGGTCAGCTCGACCGGCCCCCGGAGCGCATGGCCGAACGCGGTCGCCGGCGCGAACCGGTCGAAGGCGGCGAGCCGCCGCTCGCCGGTCGCCGCCCCGGCCAGGGTGACCGCCAGCACCGCGAGCGCGAGCAGCGGGGTCGTCCGCAACCCCGCTCCGGCCACGGCGAGCATCGCCAGCGGCAGCACGAGCACGGGCCACCGGGGCCCGACGACGAAGGCGAGCACGAACGTCCCGAGCAGCACGTGACGAGGATGGGCCCGGAGCGCCGGGAGCACCGCGGTCACGGCTGCACGTGCTCCCGCAGCGCGGCCAGACGCTTGGGACCGATGCCGGGCACCTGGCCGAGATCGTCGACGCTGCGAAAGCCGCCGTGCTCGGTGCGCCAGGCCACGATCTTCTCGGCGGTGGCCGGCCCGACGCCGTCCAGCGTCTGGAGCTCGTCGAGCGTCGCCGCGTTGAGCCCCACCGGGGCCGCGGACGCCACGTCGGCGGCGTCGCCCGTCGGGGCGGGGCCGCCGGCCGCGGCGCTCGGGGTCGCCGAGGGCACGACGATCTGCTGGCCGTCGGCCACCTTCGCCGCCAGGTTGATGCCGTCCAGGTTCGCCTCGGACGTGGCGCCGCCCGCCCGGCGGACGGCGTCCTGCACGCGCGCGCCGTCCGGCAGCCGGTAGACCCCGGTCCGCCGCACGGCGCCCGCGACGTGCACGACCGGCGCGGCGGCCGGCGGGCTCTCCACGCCGACGCCATCCGGCGAGACGTCGTCCCGGGACGACGCACGGCCGCCGTCGTCGCCGGTCGTGCGCGCGAACGCCCCGGCGGCGCCGCCCGGGCCGGTGAGGGAGACGGCCGCCGGGGTGCCCGCCGCCCCGGCGGCCTCACGCCGCAGCGACCACACGCCGACCGCCACCACGAGCACCGCCGCGAGGACGTAGGCCAGCAGTCGGGTGCGGGGGATCTCGGGCATGCCCCGACGCTACGAACGATTTCGTGTCATGTCTGTGTCGCCGTGTGCCACTTTCGTGGCAACTTCGCAAGAACTTTGTGACTTCTCCCATTTTTGGCCCCGCGGCCCGCAGAAATATGTACGGTCGGCCGACTGCCCCATCCGCGGCCCGCCGGGCCCGGTCCCCAGGAGAGTCATGGTCACGTCCCATCGCCCCACCGTCCCGCTCGCACCGCTGCGCGCCAGCCTGCTCGCCCTCGTCGCCGTGCTGACGATCGCGGTGCTGATCCCGGGGGGCGCCGACGCCAGGACCGCCAAGAAGAAGGCCAGGACGAAGGTCACGCTCACCGCGTCGACCGTCGGACAGGCCGCGACGCTGAAGGCGAAGAAGCTGACGCTGAAGGCGAAGCCCACCGCGACCGGCAAGCTCAAGGTGTCGGTGGCGATCGTGCGCGGCAAGAAGGCCGTGACACTCGCCTCGAGCCGCACCGTCAAGGTCAAGCGCGGCCGGACCACGAAGATCACGCTGACCCTGACCAAGACGGGCCGCACGGCGCTGGCCCGGTGCGCCACCGCGACGGTGCGGCTCAGCGCCCGCCTGACGTACGGGCGCAAGCACGTCTCCGCCACCAGGTCGGTGAAGGTGAAGCTGGACGCCGCGGCCTGCAAGAAGCCGACGACGCCGGGGAAGGTCCCGCCCCCGCCGGCACCGGACCCCTGCGACCCGATCGATCCGGCCAACTGCCTCTTCCCGTTCCCCAGCGACTTCTACACGGTGCCGGACGCCTCCACGCCGACCGGCCTGCGGGTCAACTTCCCGATCGCCGCGATGCCCAAGAACAAGGGCGGCGTGCCGATCGACCCGACCGAGTGGAACCGCAACGACGGCTTCAGCCCCGGGAGCTCGATCATCACGCGCGTGCCCGGCCTGGACAACCCGGCGGCCGTGGCCAACTCCCACCTCCCGCCGGTCACCGACATCGGGACCTACGCGGATGCGGACGCCGGTGTCGTGGTGATCGACGCGGCGACCGGCGAACGGTGGCCGATCTGGGCGGAGATCGACAGCAACGCCGTGGACGACGCGCACCGCACCCTGATCGTGCGCCCGGCCAAGAACTTCCTCGAGGGCCATCGCTACGTGGTCGGCCTGCGGAACCTGCGCAACGCCGACAACGTTCCGCTCGCCCCCAACGCCGCCTTCCAGGCCTACCGCGACGGCACGGCGACCGACGCGCGTGCCACCCACCTGAACGGCGTGTTCGCGACGCTGAGCTCGGCCGGGATCGCCCGTGAGAGCCTCTACCTCGCCTGGGACTTCACCGTCGCGAGCGAGAAGGGCCTGTCCCAGCGCGCGCTGGCCATCCGCGACGACGCCTTCCGCCAGCTCGGAGACGACGACCTCGCCGACCAGACGGTGCCCGCCGGCTCGCACGCGCCCGCCTACGAGATCACCTCCCGCTGCCGCCCGAACAACGCCGGCGGCACCTGCCCCGCAGACGACGTCGGGCGCGCGGGGAGCGCCGACTTCGCCGCCAACCTCGCGGTCCAGGTCAAGGGCACCTTCACCGTCCCCTGCTACCTCACCTCCCCCAACTGCGCGCCCGGCGGTCGCTTCACCCTCGACGCGGCCGGCAACCCGACGCAGCACGGCACGATGCAGGCGCGGTTCGTGTGCAACGTCCCGGCCTCAGCGAGCGCCGCGAGCAAGGCGTTCCCGGCGCTCTACGGCCACGGCCTGTTCGGGGACTACGACGAGGCCGGAGGCGCCAAGGACGTCTGGCGATTGGGGAACGATCACAAGGTGATCGTCTGCGCAGCCGACTGGATCGGCATGGCCGACGAGGACGTCCTGACCGCCGGCGGCGCGCTCACGAACCTGTCGACGTTCCCCGGCCTGGTCGACCGGCTGCAGCAGGGCTTCGTCGACTTCATGTACCTCGGACGCCTGCTGCGCACCACCGCGGAGCAGGGCGGCCTCGCCCAGGACGCCACGTTCCAGGACGGCGGCCAGCCGCTCATCGACACGAGCCAGGTCGCGTACTACGGCAACAGCCAGGGCGGGATCATGGGCGGCGCGCTGACCGCGCTGTCGCCGGACGTCACCCGGTCGGCCCTGTACGTGGGGGCGATGAACTACTCCACGCTCCTCCCCCGCTCGGTGGACTTCGACGACTTCAAGCCGTTCCTGTTCGGGCAGGTCGGGGGCTACACCGACTCGATGATGCATCCGCTGGCGCTCGCGCTCATGCAGATGCTGTGGGACCGCGGCGAGCCCAACGGCTACGCCCAGCACATGACGACCGACCCGCTGCCGAACACCCCGCCGCACCACGTCCTGCTCGAGATGGCCCTCGGCGACCACCAGGTCTCCAACGTAGCCTTCCTCGTGGAGGCCCGGACGATCGGGGCGCGCATCCGCACGAACCAGACGCTCGCGCCGCAGCGGATCGCCGAGGCGAGCGCGCCGAACCTGCTCTGGGGCGTGCCGACCATCGACTCCCAGGACCTGCCGACCACCGACAGCGCGATGAACGTGTGGGACATCGGCCCGCTGCGCCCCGACCCGGCCAAGCCCGGCGAGCAGACCGGCGTGCCGATGCCGCCGATGACCAACCAGGCCCCGGCCAAGGTCGGGCAGGACCCGCACGACTACGTCATCCGCAACTCCCCGGCGATCCGCCAGCAGATCGCGGACTGGATGCGGGCCGGCGGACAGTTCGCCGAACAGCCCCGCACCGCCGGCGACGGCTGCGGCGTCGGGCAGTTCTGCAAGCTGCCCGACGCGATCTGGGACGGGACCTTCCCGGGCTGATTCCGGCCCGGGACAGGCGCCCCGCCGCTCAGGCGGGGCGCACCACGATGTTCACGAGCTTGCCCGGGACCACGATCACCTTCACGACCGCCTGGCCGTCGAGGTAGCCCTGGACCTTCTCCGACGCCCGGGCGAGCGCCTCCAGCTCGTCCTTGGCCGCGTCGGTCGGCGCCGCGACGCGATCGCGCACCTTCCCGTTGACCTGGCAGACCAGCTCGTACTCGTCGCGGACGAGCATCGCGGGATCGGCCGCCGGCCACGGCTGCTCCCACACCCGTTCCCCCGTCAGCAGGTGGAAGCCGTCCGAGGACACGTGCGGCGCGAACGGGAACAGCAGCGACGAGGCGGTCGCCAGCGCGTAGCGCAGCGCCCGCGGATCGGCGTCGCCGCGCTCCCGCGCGCGGGACGCGTCGTTGACGAGCTCCATCACCGCGGAGATCGCCGTGTTGAACTGGAAGCGGTGGTCGCTCAGGTCGTGCGTGACCTTGTCGATCGCCCAGTGCGCCTTGCGCAGCAGCTCCAGGTCGTCGCCGGTCACGCCCTCGGGCTGCTCGGCGCCGGGCGCCGCGATCGACGGGTCGAACACCGCGACGTCCTCGGGGCCGGACGCGCCCTCGGGCTCGCGGAAGCGCCCCGAGGCCTCGGCCGAAAGGCGCCAGAGCCGGGAGAGGAAGCGCTGCACACCGCCCACGCCCTCGTCCTCCCAGTCGGCGTCCTGGTCGGGCGGCCCGATGAACAGGATGTAGGCCCGCGCGGTGTCCGCGCCGCTGCGCTCCACGATCGCCGCCGGGGACACCACGTTGCCGCGCGACTTGGACATCTTCGCGCCGTCCTTGGTGATCATCCCCTGCGTGAACAGGTTGGCAAACGGCTCCTGCACACCGTCCGGCAGATGGCCCAGGTCGGCCAGCGCCTTCGTGAAGAAACGCGCGTACATCAGGTGCAGGATCGCGTGCTCCACCCCGCCGATGTACTGGTCGACCGGCATCCACTGCGCCAGCGCCTCGGGTGACCAAGCGGCCTCGTCGTTCTTGGCGTCGCAGTAGCGCAGGAAGTACCAGGACGAGTCGACGAACGTGTCCATCGTGTCCGTCTCGCGGCGCGCCGGCCCGCCGCACGTCGGGCACGTGGTGTTGACCCAGTCCTCGGCGGCGGCCAGGGGCGACTTCCCCTTCGGCTTGTAGTCCTCGATGTCGGGCAGGACGACGGGCAGCTGGTCCTCCGGGATCGGCACCATGCCGCAGGCGTCGCAGGTGACGATCGGGATCGGGCAGCCCCAGTAGCGCTGGCGGGAGACCAGCCAGTCACGCAGCCGGTAGTTGACCTCGGGGTGGCCGCGGCCGTCCTCGTCCAGCCAGGCGACGATCTTGTCGAGCGCCTCGCGGTTGGGCATCCCGTCGAAGCGCGGGTCGGAGTCGACGAGCACGCCGTCGCCCGTGTAGGGAAGCTCGACCTCACCGGAGCCCTGACCGGCCGGGGCGATGACCTGCTTGACCGGCAGGTCATACGCCTGCGCGAACGCGAAGTCGCGCGCATCGTGGGCGGGCACGGCCATCACGGCGCCGGTGCCGTACTCCAGCAGCACGTAGTCGGCGACGTACATCGGCAGCTGCTCACCGTTGACCGGGTTGGTCACGTACCGCCCGAGGAAGACGCCGGTCTTGGGCTTGTCCAGGTCCCCGCGCACCTCGTTGGACTCGGCCAGCGACCGGTTGACGTACGCCTGGACCTCCTCCTCCTGCCCGGTGCCCTCGGCCAGCCGGGCGAGGTCGGCGTGCTCGGGCGCCATCACGAAGAACGTCGCGCCGAACAGCGTGTCCGGCCGCGTCGTGAAGACCGGGTAGTCGATGCCCAGGTCCTCGCAGCGGAACGTGACCTGCGCGCCGGTGCTGCGCCCGATCCAGTTGCGCTGCATCGTCTTGACGTGCTCGGGCCACTGGATCGTGTCGAGGTCGTCGAGCAGGCGATCGGCGTAGTTGGTGATGCGGAAGAACCACTGCTCGAGCTGCCGCGCCTCGACCAGGGCGCCGGAGCGCTCGCCGCGCCCGTCGACGACCTGCTCGTTGGCCAGCACGGTCTCCTCGACCGGGTCCCAGTTGACGGTGGCCGACTGCTTGTACGCCAGCCCCGCGTTGTACAGCTGCAGGAAGATCCACTGCGTCCACCGGTAGTACTCGGGCTCGCAGGTCGCGAACTCGCGCGTCCAGTCGATCGACACGCCCCACTCGCGGAACTGGCGCTGGAAGGACGCGATCGACGCTTTGGTGGAGTCGGCCGGGCGCTGGCCGGTCTTGATCGCGTTGTTCTCGGCCGGCAGACCGAACGCGTCGTAGCCCATCGGGTGCAGGACGCGATGGCCGGTGCGGCGGTGGAAGTGGGCGACCGCGTCGCCGACCGAGTAGACCTTGAGGTGCCCGATGTGCGGCTCGCCGCTCGGGTAGGGCAGCATCTCGAGCACGTACGAGGAGGGGCGCTCGTCGGGCACGTTGGAGACCTCCCAGGTGTGCTCGCGCTCCCACACCTCCTGCCAGCGCGGCTCGATCTCCTTCGGGTCGTAGCGGAAGTCGGTCATTCTGCACCCAACAATACGAGCCGTGGCGACCTGCGCGCCACGCGCCCGGGCGACCGGCGAACCGGCCGCGATGACCGTCCCCTTGCGGAGAAGCCCGCTGGTGGGCACTAGCATCCCCACCCCATGGCCGACGCCCCGCACCGCCCGCCGTCCGGCGCCCCGGAGGCGCGGGCCGCCTCCGACCGCATCGCCGGCATCCTCGGTGCCGCCGAGCAGTCGGCGCGCGAGGTCCGCGAGGCGGCCGAGGCCCGGGCCGACGCCCGGATCGCGGAAGCCGACCGCGCCGCCGACCTGCGGGTCCAGGCGGCGGAGGCGGAGGCGCAGGAGCTGCTCGGCGAGGCGCGCGCGCAGGCCGAGGCCGATGTCCGCCGGATCCACGAGGACGCGGCCGACGACCGGCGCCGGGCCGCGGAAGAGGCGCGTGCCGTCACGGCCTCCGCGTCCGCCGAGGCCACGCGTCTCGTCGAGGAGGCGACCGCGCAGGCCCGTGCGCTGCTGCACGACGCCCGGCAGGAGGCGCGCGACATCATCGGCGAGGCCCAGGCGGCGGCCCGCCAGGCGCTCCACGACGGCGAGGAGCTGTCCGGCGACCTGCGCGACCTGTCGGGATCGTTGCGCACCAATGCCGAGCGGCTGCTGCGGGACATCCGGCTCGCACACGCCCGGATGGTCGCCGGCCTGGACCAGGCCGCCCCGGCCGACGCCGGCCGTTCCGCGGACCGGCCGCGCCGGACCACCGGCGACGAGGACTTCAGCGCAGAGGTCCCGGAATTCCTGTCGGACAGGTGAATCGCGACGCGGCCGACATCCCGGGCCGCCTCCTCGATATCATCCACCTTCGCTTGGGGCTATAGCTCAGCTGGGAGAGCGTCGCGCTGGCAGCGCGAAGGTCGTCGGTTCGATCCCGACTAGCTCCACTCCCCGAAACGCGAGGTCATCCGGCCTCGCGTTTCGTCGTTCCGGGCCCGTTCGCGGCCTACTCGCCCGCGACCGGCTCGCCGTCCACCGACTCGTCCGACCCGTCCGTCCACACCTCGTCGTCCTCGGCCTCGGCCCGTTCGCGCCCGCCCGACTCCGTCGTCGTCACGGTGCCGTCGGGGCCGGCGGCGAGCTTGCGCTTGGGGACGTCGCCCCACAGCTGCTCCAGCCGGTAGTGCTCGCGGGTGTCGGGCGTGAACGCGTGCAGCACGACGTCCAGGTAGTCCATGAGGATCCACTTGCCCTCCTGCACGCCCTCCACGCGCCGGGGCAGCAGCTGGTGCTCCTTGCGCAGCCCCTCGGAGACGCCGTCGTGGATCGCCTTGGCCTGCCGGTCCGTGTTGCCGCTGGCCACCACGAAGAAGTCCGTGTAGCCGGCCACGCCGCGCAGGTCGAGGATCGTCACGTCGGCGGCCTTCTTGTCGAGCGCGTAGCCGGCGATCAGGTCGGCCAGCTCCTCGGGCTCGAGGTCCGTCTTCATCGGTTGTCCGTCACTCATGCTTCTGCTGCCTTTCGGGCGTAGAGACCCTTCGCCGTGATCCGGTCGGCCACCGCGTCGGGCACCAGCCATCGGATCGGGCGCCCCTCGGCGACGCGGCGGCGCACGTCGGTGGACGAGACGTCCACACGGGGCAGGTCGAAGAACGTGATGCGGTCCGGGGCGCCCAGCGGCGCCAGCCGGTCCGCGATGTCGGCGCGCACGGCGCTCCCGCGCTCGGCCACGCCGAGGCGGGCGAGCTGCAGGATCGTCTCGGGCTCGCGCCAGGCGGGCAGGCTCAGGGCCATGTCCCCGCCGACGATGAACGTCAGGTCGTCGTCGGGGGCCGCCTCGCGCAGCGCCCGCAGGGTGTCGACCGTGTACGACGGGCCGCCGCGCTCGACCTCCGCGGTGGACACGGCGAAGCGCGAGTCGTCCGCCACGGCGGCGCGGCACAGCGCCACGCGCTCGGCGGCGCCGGGGTCCCCGGGCACGTCCTTGTGCGGCGGCCGGCCGGCGGGCATCAGCACGACGCGGTCCAGCCCGAGGCGATCGAGGGCCTCCTGGGCGCAGAGCAGGTGGGCGATGTGCGGGGGGTTGAACGTCCCCCCGAGGATGCCGACGGCGGCCATGCGCAGGTCACGGACGGACGTGCCCGGCGCCCTGGACCACGTACTTGTACGTGCACAGCTCGCGCAGGCCGATCGGGCCGCGGGCGTGCAGCTTCTGCGTGGAGATGCCGATCTCGGCGCCCATGCCGAACTCGGCGCCGTCGGTGAAGCGGGTCGACGCGTTGACGTACACGGCGGCCGAGTCGACCCCGGCCACGAACGCGTCGGCCGAGGCGAGGTCCTCGGTGAGGATCGCGTCGGAGTGGCCGCTGCCGTAGGTGACGACGTGCTCGATCGCCTCGCCGACGGAGTCGACGACGCCGACGGTGAGGATGAGGTCCAGGTACTCGGTGCCCCAGTCCTCGTCGGTGGCGTCGAGGAGCGCCGGGGCCCCGTCGCCCGCGGCCGCACGGGTCCGGGCGTCGACGCGCAGCTCGACCCCGGCCGCGTCCAGCGCGCCGAGGGCGTCGGGCAGGAACGTCGCGGCCACGCTGGAGTGCACGAGCAGCGTCTCGGCCGCGTTGCACACACCGGGCCGTTGCGTCTTGGCGTTGAGGATGATCTCCCGCGCCGCGTCGAGGTCGGCCGTGGCGTCCACGTACACGTGGCAGACGCCGGAGGCGGCGAAGATGACGGGGACGGTCGCGACGCCCTTGAGCGCGTTCTTCAGGCCCTCGCCGCCGCGCGGGATGATCAGGTCGACGACGCCCTCCTGGGTGGCGAGCTCGGCCAGCTCCTCGCGGCCCCCGCCGGAGACCAGGGAGATCGCGCCGGCCGGGACGCCCGCGCTCTCGGCCGCCTCGGCAGCGACCGCGGCGAGGATGGCGTTGGAGTGCAGGGCCGTGGACGACCCGCGCAGGACGATCGCGTTGCCCGACTTCAGGGCCAGGGCCGCGGCGTCGATCGTCACGTTGGGCCGCGCCTCGTAGACGACGGCGACGACGCCGAGCGGCACGCGCACGCGCTCCACGCGCAGACCGTTGTCGAGCCGCCCGCCGTCGAGCACCTCGCCGACGGGATCGGGCAGGGCGGCGACCTGGCGCACGCCCTCGGCCATCCCGGCGATCCGCTCCGGGGTCAGGGTCAGGCGGTCCAGCAGGGCGCTGCCGATGTCGGCGGCGCGGCCGGCGTCGAGGTCCCGGGCGTTGGCCTCGAGGATCTCGTCGCGGCGCAGCAGCAGGGCGTCGGCGATGGCCGTGAGCGCCGCGTCCTTCACGCCGGCGGGCAGCGCGGCGAGCGGCCGGGCGGCCGCCTTGGCGGCGCGGCAGACGTCAGCGGGCGTGCGGGTCGTGGTGGCCATCCCTAGAAGGGTAGAGCCCCCGTGCGGTCCGGGCGAGACGCCCCGCGGGCCCCGTTCAGGAAAGCACGAGGTAATCGCGGTGGATCGCCTCGTCCGAGGCGCCGGGCAGCACGTCCCCCACCTGCGAGGACTTCATCCCCATGACCCGCTTCAGGTCGGCCGCGGCGTAGTTGGCGATGCCCTTGCCGAGCACCCGCCGGTCGTCCCCGGTGACGATCTCCACCGCGTCACCCGCCACGAACCGGCCGGCCACCGCGACCACGCCCACCGGCAGCAGCGAGGTGCCCTTCTCGATCAGCGCGCGGGCCGCGCCGGCGTCGACCGTCACCGTCCCGTGGGCGGGCTTGGCGTACTTGAGCCACAGCTTGAACGACGAGTAGCGGGCCGCCCGGGCCGGGAAGCGGGTCCCCTCGGGAGCGCCCGCGAGCACGCGCTGCAGGGCCTCGGGCCGCCGGCCGCTGCACACGACGGCGTTGACGCCCGCGGCGGTGGCCATCTCCGCGGCCACGACCTTGGAGCGCATCCCCCCGGAGCCCAGTGTCGACGTCTCCTGCGTGATCGACAGGGACTCCAGCGCCTCGAAGTCCTCGACGAGCGGGACGAGCCGGGCGTCGGGGTCGCGGCGCGGGTCGGCGGTGAACAGCCCGTCGGGCTCGGTGAGGAGGATCAGCGTGTCGGCCGCGACGAGCACCGCGACCTGGGCGGCGAGGAAGTCGTTGTCCCCGAAGGAGATCTCGTCCGTGGTCGTCGTGTCGTTCTCGTTGATGATCGGGACGACGCCCCAGTCCAGTAGCGTGCGCAGCGTCTGGCGCACGTTGAGGTAGTGCGTGCGGGCGCTGACGTCGAAGAACGTGAGGAGGATCTGCGCGCTGGTGACGCCGCGCTCCAGCAGCAGCTCGTCGTACACGCGGTAGAGCTTGCCCTGGCCGACCGCGCTGGCCGCCTGCAGCTCCTGGATCAGCGTGGGCCGCGCGCCGAGCTCCATGACGCGCATCCCGCGGGCGATCGCGCCGCTCGTGACGACCACGACCTCGTTGCCCGCCGCCCGCTCCCCCGCGACCGCGTCGGAGACCGCGGTGAGGACCTCCGTGCGCACCTCGCCCTCGTCGTCGGCGACGATGGACGAACCCAGCTTGATGACGACGCGACGCATGTGGGCGGGACCCTAGCCCTAGTCCAGCTCGAAGAGGATGCCGGCGATCTCGACGTCGTCGCCGGAGACGAAGCCGGCGGCGTCGAGCGCGGCGATGACGCCCATGCGGCGCAGGCGGTGCTCCACGTGCTCCATCGACTCCTCGTTGTCGATGTCGTGGCGGGCGAGCAGCGTCTCCACGGCGTCACCGGTGACGCGGAACACGCCGTCCTCCCCCTGCTCGACCGTGTAGCCGCGACCGGCGGCGGGCCGGAACGTGCGGTGCTCGGCCAGCCCGGCGACGTCCGCGGTCTCGGGCGCCACGTCGGCCCCGCCCCAGCCCGGGGTGATCGGCACGCGGCGACCCAGCTCCTTGGACAGCTCGTCGAGCCCCAGGCGGGTGGCGCTGGACGTGACGAGGACGGGCACGTCGTCCGGCGGGTTCTCCCCGCCGATCTCCCACTCCTCGCGCTCGCGCGGCGGGTTGAGCTTGGCGTGCCAGCGGGCACGCGCCTCCTCCGCGAACTCGGGCGTGACGAGGTCGGCCTTGGACAGGGCGAGGATGCGGGGCAGCGCGGCCAGGCGCTCGTCGTGCGCGGCCAGCTCGGCCTCGATCACCGCGAAGTTCTCCTCCGGGTCCGAGCCGTCGAGCGGTGCGAGGTCCAGGACGTGCACGAGCAGCCGGGTCCGCTCGACGTGGGCGAGGAAGTCGTGGCCCAGGCCCGCGCCGTCGCTGGCGCCCTCGATCAGCCCGGGGATGTCGGCGATGATGAGCTGGCGGTCACCGTCCTCGATCGTGCCGAGCATCGGCTCCAGCGTGGTGAACGGGTAGCTGGCGACCTTGGGGTCGGCCCGGGTCAGGCGGGACAGCAGCGACGACTTGCCCGCGTTGGGCAGGCCGACGAGCCCGACGTCGGCGAGCAGCTTGAGCTCCAGCTGGATCCAGCCCTCCTGCCCCTCCAGCCCGCGCTCGCGGAAGCGGGGCGCCTGCCGGGTGGCGGTCGCGAACACGCGGTTGCCGCGCCCGCCGGAGCCGCCGCCGGCGATCGTCACGCTGGTGCCGGGGACGACGAGGTCGTGGACCGTCCCGTCCCACGCGGTGATCTGGGTGCCCGGGGGGACGCTGACCACGAGGTCGTCGCCGTCGGCGCCGTGGCGCTGGGCGCCCTGGCCGTGCCCGCCGCGCGGCGCCTTGTAGTGGGCGCTGCGTTTGAACGACTGCAGGTCGCGCTTGGAGTCGTCGCAGCGCAGGATCACCGCGCCGCCCCGGCCGCCGTCGCCGCCGTCGGGGCCGCCGTGCGGGACGTGGGCCTCCCGGCGGAAGCTGAGACAGCCGTCGCCGCCGGCGCCGGCTTGGACGAAGATTCGTGCGCGATCGAAGAGCATGCACCGGCTATCGTCGCAGCCCATGGCCATCGATCCCTCCTCCCCCACCTCCGACCGGGTGTTCCTCATCACCGGAGCGTCGACCGGCATCGGTGCCGCGACGGCGCGCGCGGCCCACGCCGCCGGCTTCCGACTCGTGCTCGCGGCCCGCTCGCAGGACAAGCTCGACGCGCTGGCCGCGGAGTGCGGCGGGCCCGACCGCGCCCTCGTCGTGCCGACCGACGTGACGTCGTTCGCGGACAACGAGGCACTGGCCGCCGCCGCGCTGGACCGGTTCGGCCGCGTCGACGTGGTGTTCGCCAACGCGGGCTTCGGCGGCAAGCGCAGCTTCGGCCCGGACGGCGACTCCCCCGAGCACTGGCGGGACATGGTCCTCACCAACGTCCTGGGCGCCGCCTACACGGTGCGCGCGACGTTCGAGGCGATCGTCGCGTCGAAGGGGCACGTCCTGCTGACCGGCTCCGTGGCGGGGCGCGTGGCGATCCCGGGCAGCCTCTACTCGAGCACGAAGTGGGCGGTGACGGGCATGGGGCAGTCGCTGCGCGCCCAGCTCGACGGTACCGGCGCCCGGGTCACGCTGATCGAACCGGGCATGGTCGACACGCCGTTCTTCGACAACCGGCCCACGGACGCGCTGGAGCCCGACGACATCGCCCGCGCGGTGATGTACGCGGTCTCCCAGCCGTCCCACGTCGACGTCAACGAGATCCTGATCCGCCCGACGGCGCAGGCGGGCTGAGCGGGCATCGGCCCGCCGGCCACGGTCGGGGGTCACCTCATGCGTCCCTGGGACGCATGAGGCGCCCCTCGACCGCCGAGGCGGGTGAGGCTACGCGCGCAGCTTGGCGGCGATCGCCGCGCCGGCGACGGCGGAGCCGAGGGCGAGCGCGATGACCGCGTCGCGCTGCGGGCCCAGTCGGCCGCCGCTGCGGGCGCCGGTCGTCGCGACGCCGTCGACCAGGTCGCACAGGGCGATGGCGGCGGACCAGCGGGCGGCGACGAGCGGGTCGTCGGCCGAAGCGACGTGCAGGGCCATGAAGCCCAGGAGCGCGTCGCGGGCGCCGAGCGCGCGGACGGCGACCTTGCCGCCGTCCGTGTCGGCGACGTCGCCGAGCCAGCCCTTGGACGTCTGGGCGGGCGCGGCGACGAGCGCCAGGCCGATGGCCAGCCGCCCCACGCCGATGCCCTTCATGGCGATGCGGGCGGCGGACACCGGAGTGCTACTCCGCGTCGCTCGGGACGATGTTCACGACGCGGCCACGACGGCCGGTGGTGAACTCGACGGTGCCGACGGCCTTGGCGAACAGGGTGTCGTCCTTGCCGATGCCGACGCCGATGCCGGGCTTGAAGCGGGTGCCGCGCTGACGGACGATGATCTCGCCGCCGGTGACGGCCTGGCCGCCGAACGTCTTGACGCCGAGGCGCTGCGCGTTCGAGTCGCGACCGTTGCGGGAGGAGCCGAGGCCCTTCTTGTGTGCCATGAGTTTCCCCCTAGCCCTTCTTGATGTCGGTGACCTGAATGCGGGTGAGCTCCTGACGGTGACCCGTCCGGCGCTTGTACCCGCGCTTCGGCTTGAACTTGAAGACGACGAGCTTCGGGCCGCGGACGTGCTCCAGGACCTTGGCCGAGACCGTGACCTTCTTGAGGCCGTCGGCGTCGAACACGGAGTCGTCGCCCCGGTAGAGCACGGGCTCGAGCGCGACGGTCGCGCCCACTTCCTCGTGCAGCAGCTCCACGAGCAGGTGCTGGTCCTGTTCGACGCGGTACTGCTTTCCGCCCGTCTTGACGATCGCGTACATCTGAAGTCCTTGGATGACTGTTACTCGGAGGAGGAATCCGCGGCGCTGGCAGCGGAACGGCGCCTGCCGCCTCTGCGGCCACGGCGCCTGGGCTTCGATTCTACGTCATCGGCGCTGGAATCGTCCCCCGATGCCGGTTCGGCGTCGGGCTCCGGCGCGTCGGCGACGGCCTCGACCGTCTCCTCCGCTCCGTCGGTGGCCGCCTTGGCCCCCGCGCGCAGGCCCCGGCGGCGCCGCGGCTTCGGCTTGGGCGCCTCGTCCCCGTCGTCCTCCCCGTCCGCATGCTCGGCGGCGGCCGCGTCAGCCTCCTTGGCGGCCTTCGCCTTGGCGGCGGCCGTCGTGCTCGCCCGCGGCTTGGCGGCGGCGCGCGGCTTGGGCGTGGCCCGCGGCTTGGGCTTGGGCTTCGGCGCGGGCACCTCCTCGATCTCGCCGTCGGCGTCGAGCAGCAGCGCCTTGGCCGCCGTGCGGCCGGCCTCCTCGATCCGCACCATGCGCTTGGCGCCGACGTACCGGCCGCCGCCGCGCACGGACACGATGTAGCCGTCGATCTTGGCCACCGCGTCGTCGATCTCGTACATGTGGGGCTCGACGATCTGCACGAGCACCTCGTCGCCGACCCGGAACGGCACGGCGCGCTCGGCGACCTCGTCGGCGGTCCCCTGGAGGATCACCTCGAAGCGCTCCAGCGGCAGGCCCTCAGAGCCCTCGAAGTGGAAGCGCTTGCCGGTCTCCTGCTCCAGCGCGTGCAGCACGCGCGAGGCCTTGCCGGTGAACTGCACGCTGACCTTCGGGTTCATCTGGATGAGGAACGCCTCGACCTCGCGGGGCGCGGTCGCCGCCAACTCGCGCATGTGGCGCTCGAACTCGATCGCCACCGTCTCCTCCGACTTGACGACGCCCTCGCCGTCGCACGTCGGGCAGGGGCGGGACATGATCTCGCGCACGCCCTCGGTGACGTTCTGGCGGGTCATCTCGACGAGGCCGAGCTTGGAGATCTCGGCCGTGAACGTCTTGGTGCGGTCCTCGTCGAGCGCCTTGCGCAGCGTCTTGAGGACGGCGTCGCGGTTGCGGGCCCGCGACATGTCGATGAAGTCGATGACGATGATGCCGCCGATGTCCCGCAGGCGCAGCTCGTTGACCACGGCCTCCGCGGCCTCCAGGTTGGTCCTGGTGATCGTGTCCTCCAGCCGGGCCTGCTTGCCGCGGCCGACGAACGAGCCGGAGTTGACGTCGATGACGGTGAGCGCCTCGGCGTAGTCGATGATCAGGTAGCCGCCGCTGGGCAGGTCGACCCGGCGGTGCATGAGGCCGGTGATGACCTTCTCCACGCCGTAGGCCTCGAAGAGCGGCTTCTTCTCCTCGTACAGCTCGACGCGATCGACCAGCTCGGGCGCGGTGCGGGTGAAGAAGGACTTCAGCCGCTGGTACTGACCCGGATCGTCGACGACGGCCTTCTCGAAGTGGTCGCTGAAGATGTCGCGCACCACGCGGACCGACAGGTCGGCCTCCTGGAAGACCATGCTCGGGGCGACGGCCTCCTCGATGCGCTTGTCGAGGACCTGGTGGAGCTTGAACAGGTACTGCAGCTCGCGCTCGAAGTCCTCGCGCTTGGCCCCGTGCGCCGCGGTGCGGATGATCGCACCGCCGCCCTCCAGGTCCAGCGCCTTGGCCGCCTTGCGCAGCCGTTCGCGCTCGCGGTCGTCCAGGCGCTTGCTCACGCCGATGCCCTCGCCGGTCGGCGTGTAGACCATGTAGCGACCGGCGACGGTCAGCTCCATGGACAGGCGGGCGCCCTTGGTCTTGAGCGGGTCCTTGACAACCTGGACCACGACCTCCTGGCCGGGCTTGATGAGGTCGGTGATCTTCTTGCCGCCCTCCTGCCCGCGGGCGCCGCGGCGCACCGTCTCGACGCCGGGGATGACGATCTCGTCGACGTGGAGGAAGCCGTTCTTCTCCAGGCCGATGTCCACGAACGCGGCCTCGAGGCCGGCCAGCACGTTGTCGATGCGGCCCTTGTAGATGTTGCCGACGATGGAGCGGTTGCCGCGACGCTCGAAGTAGAGCTCCGCGACGCGGTAGCCGTCGGCGCCGGGCTTGCGGCGGCCGTTGCCCTTCGGGGCCGGCGCGTCGGGGTCCTGCTTGGTGTTGGGCGCCGGCGTGCCGGTCGCCTCCATCAGCGCGATGCGGGTCTCTCCGCGATCGACGCTGACGAGTACTTGCTTCTTCACGTTGGTTGTGTTCCTAAGGTTCAGAGGTTGGAGTGGAGTCGGCCCTTGGGGGCAACCGAGGCGCGTGATTGCGCGGCGATCGATTGCAGGAGGCCGACGGCCAGCAAGGTGGTGATGACCGAAGATCCGCCGTAGCTCATGAGCGGCAGGGGGATTCCGGTGATGGGCATGATCCCGATCGTCATGCCGACGTTAACGAAGACCTGGTAGGTGAGCATCGCGACGATGCCCCCGGCGAGGATCGAGCCGAAGAGGTTCTTGGCCAGGGTGATGAGTCGGAGCCCCCGCCAGATGAGCATGGCGTAGAGCGCCAGGACCACTGCGGCCCCGGCGAAGCCCCACGTCTCGCCCACCACGCCGAACACGAAGTCGGTGTGGCTCTCGGGCAGGAAGTCGAGCCGCGTCTGGGTGGCTCCGTCGCCGCGGCCGACCTTCTCGCCCGCGCCGATCGCCACGATGGACTGCACCTGCTGGTAGGCCTCGCCGGAGACGCTCTCCGACGGGTGCAGGAACGAGGTGAGCCGGTCCTTCTGGTAGCCGTGGAGGACTTCCACGCCGCCCGCCGGCAGCGCGACCAGCACCAGGGCGACCACGAGGGCCGCCACGCCGCCGAGGACGGCGAAGTGACGCATCGGGATGCCCGCGATGAAGAGGGTGGCGAGGAGGATCGCCATGTAGACCAGGCCGGACCCGAGGTCGGGCTGGATGATGACCAGGCCCGACGGGATCAGCGCGAGGACCACCGCGCGGAACGTGACCGACGGCCGGCCGATCTCCCGCGAGCGGCCCGTGAGGAAGCCGGCGAGCACGATGCACATGAGCACCTTGCCCAGCTCGGAGGCCTGGAAGCTGAAGAACGGCAGCTGGATCGAGCGCTGGGCGCCCAGCGCCGAGGTGCCGAGGAAGAACACCGCGACGATGCTGAGGAGCAGGAAGCCGTAGAGGCCCCACGTCATCTCCCGCAGCCGCGAGTAGTCCATGCGCGACAGCAGCGTGGCGAGCACGAGGCCGACGACGAAGAACGTGATCTGGCGGCTGACGTAGCCCCCACCCCCGTTGGCCGTGGCCTGGCCGAGCGTGACGACCGAGCAGATGCCCAGCCCGAGCGTGGCGAGCAGGATGAACGGGTCGAACGGCAGGATCATCGCGCGGCGCAGCGGGGCGACCGAGGGGCCCTTGACGTTCTCGATGGTGGCGGGGGCGCTCATTCGCGGGCCCCGCTCGTCTCACGCAAGGTGTCGCCGCGTCGTTGCGGTCGTGCTTGAACGCTGTGCCCGTCGGATTGGTCGGAGTTTTGTGACACGAAGGCGAAGAAGGATGGAGAAACCAACTTTGAAACGTCACAGTTTCCAATAGTCGGCGATCTGCATAGTGACCGACTGCATCCTGCGTCTCGGTCAATGCTCTGTCTGTCGATCAGACGGATCACCCCGAGGAGGGGATTTTCATGCGTACGCATCGACAGCGTCCCGTTCGGATGCTTACCAGTCTGGCGATCGCGTTTCTCGCATCGGTCCTGGTGTCGCTGAGTGCCCCAGTCAGTCCGGCGCAGGCCACGCTCGATGGTTGCGGACTCCGTTACTACCAGCAGGCTGGAGGATTCTGGATCTACACCGTTCGCAACTGTCACGACTATGCCGTTTATCGCCGGATCGTCTTCGCTGGCGGCGGCGACCTCGGTGCGTGCCGGTTCTACGATGCCAGCGGCGGCTACTACGACGGCACGTCGCAGCGACGTCCCGACCATCTCATCGGCTGCTAGTTCGATCGGTCGGGGCCCTCGCAGAGGGCTCCGACCTTCACGAACAAAGGCGTAGATGATTGCGGGGGCGCTCATTCCTTGGTCCCGCTCGTGCCGGCGGCGCAGGACGCCTTGACGTTGTACCAATGAGCGAGCATCGCGCAGGCGGTCGGCGCGGCGGTGTCCGCGCCGAACTCACCGTCCTCGACCGTCGCCACGATGACGATCGGCCGCTTCGGGTCGTTCACGAAGGTGGCGTACCACGACTGGTCCGCGTGCGGGGGCCGCTGGGCGGTGCCCGTCTTGCCGTACACCTTGAACCGGTCCTGCGGCCAGTCGCTGAACACCTTCTGCGACGTGCCTCGGGCACCGGCGGCGGCCTGGTGCAAGCCGTCCATGATCGCGGCGCGGCCGGCGGGGTCGAGCGCGATCTTCTTGGTCGGGCCGGGCTGCAGTCGCTGGAGCGTGTTGCCGTCCTCGTCCTTGACCTCGGTGCCCAGGTGCGGCGTGACGATCGTCCCGTCGTTGGCGATCGCCGAGTACGCCACCGCCATCTGCAGCGGGGTGGCGAGCAGGTCGCCCTGACCGATGGCGACCTGGACGTTGTCGCCGACCGACCAGTTGCGCAGGTCGGCGGTGATGCCGCACGACTCCTTCTTGGTCTTCTTGCGGCAGGCCTCCTCCAGGGCGTTGCGGCGCTTGCGCCACGCGGAGTCCGGGATGTTGCCGTCCGCCTCGCCGAGATCGACGCCCGTCGGGTGGCCGAGGCCGAACTTGCGCGCCCAGGTCTGGATGACCTGGCCCTTCAGCCGGTTGGCCTCGGCGCCGATCTCGTAGAAGTAGACGTCGGACGACACCTCCAACGCCGTGCGCAGGTCGACCGGACCGTTGGGCGTGCCGCCGGCGTTCTGGAACTTCTGGTTGTCGGCACCGACGCGGATGAAGCCGTTGTCCTCGATCGTCTGTTCCGGCGTGCGGAGCTTGCTCGACAGCGCGGCGAACGCGGTGATCGGCTTGAAGATCGAGCCGACCGGGTACAGGCCGCTCGTGGCTCGGTTGACCAGCGGCGAGCCGGCCTTCTCGCCGAACTTCGCGTCGACCGTCTTCTGGCTCATCGGCTTGGTCAGGTCGTTCGGGTCGAACGACGGGGCCGAGCCCATGGCCAGGATCTCGCCGTTGCGCGGGTCCATCGCGACGAAGGCGCCGGCGAAGGCCGGCCCGACGAGGTGCTGGCCGAGGGCCTGCTGCCCGACCTTCTGCAGGCCGAGGTCCAGCGACAGCTCGACCGCGCGGCCGGCGGTCGGCTCGGTCGCGACCCGGCTGCTCTTCGGGCGCCCCTGGGCGTCCACGGTGATGCGCTGTCGGCCGTTGATCCCGCGCAGGTACTGGTCGTAGCTCCACTCCATGCCGGACTGGCCGACCACGTTGTCCTTGGCCGCGCCGCGGAAGCGCTTCTCCTTCAGCTGATCGGGGCTGATCTGGCCGACGGTGCCCATGATCTGGGCGGCGAGCTCCCTCTGGGGGTAGGTGCGCAGGTAGGCGGAGTTGACGCTGACCGACGGGAACTTCTCGGAGTACTCGACCAGGTAGTTGCGCACGTCCTCCTTCACGCCGACCTTCAGCCGCACCGGCGCGTAGGGCACCTGGGCGAGCTGCTGGATGACGATCTCCTGGATGTCCGACGCCTTCATGCCGGTGACCGTGGCCAGCGCGCCGAACTGGGCCGCCAGCGCCGCGTCGGGCACGGGCGGGATCGCGATCTGCGGCCCCCGCTGCGCCTTCGGCTTGGCCGCGCGCCGCCCGGCCTTCTGGCCCCAGGTGGCGGCCGCGTCACGCTCGGAGGCGGGCAGCTTGGACGGCTCGATCTGCACCACGGTGCCCGGCTTGTTCTCGACCAGCGTCTTGCCGTTGCGGTCGAGGATCTGCCCGCGTGGGGCGGCCAGCGTCACGATGCGCACCCGGTTGTCACGGGCCTGCTGCACGTAGTCGTTGCCCGACAGCACCTGCAGGAACCACAGACGGAAGAACACGATCGCGAAGAGCGCCACCGCGACGAAGCCCATGATCGCCACCCGGCGTCCGAGCGCTGGCGACGCGGCCGGCCCGCCGCCGCCTCCACCCCAGCTGCCCGCGCGGCCTCCGCCGCTCCAGGAGCTCATGCGCGGGAGAGCGGGCTGAGCCCGCCGGTCGTGTAGGCCCGGCGGCGGCGCCGCCGGGGGTCGTCGGGCAGCGCCGGCGTCAGCCAGCGGCGGACGGCCCAGTGGACGGGAACGGCGAGCGCGGCGTTGATGAGGATCGTCACCAGGATGTCCCACAGCAGCTCCCAGCTGACCGGGGCGTCGACCCCGAGCAGGAACTGGAGCAGCAGGAAGCCGACGATCGCGATGAACGTCGCGGCCGCGCCCACCACGACGGGGACGGCGGCACCCTGGGGGTCGCGCAGCTCCTGCGCCTTGCCCGCGCCGTAGCCGATCGCGAGGTAGAGCAGCGAGGAGACCCCGAGCGTCTGGACGAGCGCCATGTCCACGAAGAGTCCCACGGCGAACCCGTAGCCCGCGCCGGTCAGCGACCCGCACAGCAGCCCGGCGGAGGCCACGACGAGCGGCGTGATGTCCGCGTTGGAGCCGAAGATCTCCAGCTGCCCGATCGCCGCGATCTGGACGATCACGGTCACGATGCCCAGGGCGCCGAGGCGCAGGAGGAGCTGGGGGCTGATCGGTTCCACGGTGGCGGCTAGTCCCCGTGCACCTTGGTCAGGACCTGCACGTACTCGAGGCGGCCGAGGTCGGCGGCGGGCCGGATGTGGGCCTTCTGCGTGTCCTGCCCGGCGTCGTCGACCCCGGTGACCCGGCCGACGAGGATGTCCTTCGGGAAGGGCGACTGGCGCTCGGTGTCGGAGACCACGGTGCCGGCGGTGACGACGAGGTCGTTCGTGGCGACCTGATCGCGGCGCTTGAGCGGCTGCATGACCAGGTCGTTGGGGTTGCCCACGGCGGCGTGGATGGGACCGCGCACGCCGTTCTTGGCGACCTGGCCGATCACGCCGAACGCGGGATCGCTGATGAGCTGGACCTTCGAGGCGCCGCCCGCCGCGAACACGACCTTGCCGACCAGGCCGGCGTCGTCGATGACCGGCATGTCGACCTCGACGCCGTCGCTCGTGCCCACGTCGATGTTGATCGAGTGCGAGGCCACGTTGGGCGACGTGCCGCTCACCCGGGCGGTGACCGGCACGTACTGCTCCAGCCCCTGGTTCGTGTCGAGGCTCAGCTGCTTGCGCAGCCGGATGTTCTCCTGCGCCGCGAGCTCGCCGGACGCCACCTGCTTGCGCAGCTGGTTGCGCTCCTTGCGCAGGTCCTCCACCTCGCCCTTGGCGTCGAACGTGTCGCCGACCCAGCCGACCGCGTCGCGGAACGGCTTGAGGGCGCGGCTGGCGCCGTCCTGGATGGGCGAGACGATCGAGAACACACCGCGCTGCACGGAGTGGAGCCCGCCGCCGGCGGACTCCCCGAAGTACGCGGTGAGCAGGATCAGGGCAGCTGCGACCAGCAGCCCGAGGACTGCTCGCCGACGGCGAACGGTCTTTCTGTCGTACACGTGGAGAAGGGCTCCAAAGCTTGGTTTCGGTGGTTCATCGCGCTCGTGCCGGACTAGTAGCGGCGGCTGCGACGGTTGCCGCGGGTCTGCTTGTGCGAACGGTGGATCACTTCGAACTCCTCGAGGGAGCGCCCCGACCCCACCGCCACGCACGTCAGCGGCGATTCGGCGAGGTGGGCGGGCATCTGCGTCTCTTCGCGCAGCCGCTCGTCGAGGCCCATCAGGAGGGATCCACCGCCTGCCAGCATGATGCCACGATCCATGATGTCGGAGGCCAGCTCCGGCGGGGTGCGGTCCAGGGTCTCCTTGACCGCGTCGATGATCTGGACCAGCGGCTCCTCCAGCGCGGAGCGGATCTCCTCGCTGGTGAGCACGACCGTCTTGGGCAGGCCGCTGACCATGTCGCGGCCCCGGATCTCGGCCTGGACCTCCTCCGCCATGGGGTAGGCGGAGCCGATCTCCAGCTTGACCTCCTCGGCCGTCTGCTGGCCGATGAGGAGCTTGTACTCGCGCTTGGCGTAGGCGATGATCGCCTCGTCGAGCTCGTCGCCGCCGACCCGGATCGACTGGGAGACGACGATGCCGCCGAGGGAGATCACCGCGACCTCGCTCGTGCCGCCGCCGATGTCGACGACCATGCTGCCGGTTGGCTCCCCGACGGGCAGCCCGGCCCCGATCGCCGCCGCCATCGGCTCCTCGATGAGGTACGCCTGGCGAGCGCCGGCCGAGAGGCAGGCCTCCTCGACCGCCCGCTTCTCCACCCCGGTGACGCCGGAGGGAACGCAGACGACGACGCGCGGATGGGCCCACCGGTTCTGGTGGACCTTCTGGATGAAGTGGCGGAGCATCTCCTCGGTGACGTCGAAGTCGGCGATGACGCCGTCCTTCAGGGGCCGGATGGCCTGGATCGTCCCCGGGGTGCGGCCGAGCATGCGCTTGGCCTCGATGCCGACGGCGTGGACCTCCCCGGTCCGCGAGTCGATCGCCACCACGCTCGGCTCGGACAGCACGATGCCGCGCCCGCGTACGTAGACGAGGGTGTTGGCGGTGCCGAGGTCGACGGCCATGTCACGGCCACCGAAACCGGTGAGGTAGCTGAAGAAAGCCATAGGGAGAGGCGCGGGTGAGGCGGGAACGGGCTCGGGGTGTTCCACGCGAACCGCGGAGTACAGCCGTTCGTCTTCGAGTCTAGCGCAGGCCCGTTTGACACCGTGTTTGCGGAAATCCTGCTTGCACGGCGGAAAACCGCCGCAAATCGCGGATCTGGGGGCGGCCGACGGCCGCCCCCGGGTCCGCTTCCGTCACCGCCGGCGTTGGGCGGCGCGCTTCTTGGCCTTCGCCTTGGCCTTGGCTTTCGCTTTCGCCTTGGCCTTGGCCTTGGCTTTCGCCTTCGCCTTGGCCTTCGCGGCCGCCGTGGCCTTGGCGTCGGCCTTCTTGATCGCCGCGAGCGCCTTCTCGGCCTCGACCAGCCGCTTCTCGGTGGCCGCCTTGTACGCCGTCAGCCCCGCTTCGGCGATCGCCTGGCGTCGCACCTGCTCCTCGAGGATCGCCTGCTGGGCCAGCGCGGTCTGCAGCGCGGCGTTCGCGGCCGACAGCGCCTCGTTGGCCTTCGCCAGCGCCTGCTCGGCGAACGGATCGACGTAGGGATCGTCCGGATCGTCGGGGTCGTCGTCCCAGCTGCCGCCGGTCACGGGACCGAGGACGTCGCTGCGGGCGTACGTCGTCCCGCCGGGCCCGACCGCCTTCTGCATGCAGCCGACGTCGAGGTCGGCCTCGTCGTTGGTCAGCGTGTAGCTGTTGCCCACGACGCCCGGGACGACGTCGATGTAGCCGTCGCCCCAGTCGACGAACCACATCGTGGTCGTGGAGGTGACCGCGCCGGAGAACGTGCCCGGCGTACAGGTCAGGGTCTGGCCCACGGCGGGTGTCCCGTGCACGACCGGCCGCGTGGTGACCGTCGGCGCGTAGACCGGGTTCGGGTTGGCGGCGAACGCGTTCAGCGCCGGAGCGGCGGCCCGGGCGTACACGCCGGGGAAGCCGGCGGCCGCGCAGCTCTCGCCCCACGAGACGGTGCCCACGAGCCGCCACGAGGCGGCGACGGCAGGGTTCGCCGACGGGCTGGTCGGCGCGACGAGGCCGCCGCCGGAGTCGCCCCAGCAGGAGTCCACGCCGGCCCCGGGCTTGCTCGGGTCGCCGCCGACCACCGCACCGGCGCACACCATGTCCGACACCTTGAAGGCCGAGCCGTAGGCCGCCGCGCAGGCCCCGTCGGTCACCCGGGTCACCGTGGCCGCCATCAGCTGATCGGCGTAGTAGGGGTCGTCGTAGTCGTCGGCCGGCACGTTGAGCGCGCCCCAGCCGGCCAGGTCCAGCGCGGCGCCGGGCGCCCACAACGCGTCGGTGGACGTCCCCTCGGCCCCGATCACCTGGATCGGCTGCGCGCCCGCCACCGCGCGGCTCAGGCGCAGCAGCGCCATGTCCTTGCGCGGCTCGTCGAGCCCGTCCACGTAGCCCGGGGCCCGGGCGATCGCGGTGACGCCGTAGAGCGTGGTCTCGGTCGCGGCGCTCAGGACCTGCTGCCCGGCCAGGACCTCGATGTCCGATGCCTCGGCGCCCTCCACGCAGTGTGCGGCGGTGAGGACCCGGTCGGCTGCGACGAGCGAGCCGCCGCAGAACTGCCGGTCCTCGGGCGCCCCCTCGTAGGTGGTCAGCAGCGCGACCTGCCACGGGTACTGGCCGGCGGATGCCGCGTGGCCCCCGATGACGCTGGTCGTCGGCGGCGGCGTGCCGGCGCCGGCCGGGGCCGACAGCGCTCCGACCGCCACGGCGATTGCGGCCAGCACGATGCCGGCCCTGCCGGTTCCCCTGAACGTCACGCGACCACCCCTGTCTGCCCGGCCCCTGCCGTGGCGACGAATTTGGAAACAGGAGCATACGACCCGCGACGGCGGGCGGACGTCCCCGCTCAGGCCAGGTGGGGCGCCAGGTCCAGCAGGGTCGCGACGGGCAGGCCGACGACGTTCAGGTAGTCGCCCTCGATCGAGGCGACGAGCGCCGCGCCGCGCTCCTGGATCGCGTAGCCGCCGGCGCGGCCCTGCCATTCGCCGGTTGCGACGTAGGCGGCGATCTGCGCGCCGGTCAGCGCCCGGAACGTCACGAGCGTCTCCGCCACCGCGTTGACGTCCACGGGATCGTCGGGGCCGTGGCCCGGATGGTCGTCGTCGACCAGGGACAGCCCGGAGACCACGGTGTGGGTGCGGCCGGCCAGACGGGCCAGCGTCGCCGCCGCGTCCGCCGCGTCGACCGGCTTGCCGAAGATCTCGCCGTCGACGGCCACCAGGGTGTCCACGCCGAGGACCGTCTCGTGCCGGGCGCGCGGGACGGTGAGCGCCTTGCGGCGCGCGTTGGCCGCGGCGACCGCGATCGGGTCGCCGGCCGACAGCTCGTCCACGTCGGCCGGGCGGACCGTGAACGGGATCCCCACCTGGGTGAGGATCGCCGTGCGCTGCGGGGAGCGCGACGCGAGGACCAGCGTCTTCGCGTCGCGTTCCGTCATGCGGGTCGGCCTACAGGCCGGGGAAGAAGATCCCGATCTCGCGCGTCGCCGACTCGTCGGAGTCGGAGCCGTGGACGAGGTTCTCGCCGATCTCCAGGGCGAAGTCGCCGCGGATCGAGCCGGTGGCGGCCTCGATCGGGTTGGTCGCGCCGATCACCTGACGGGCGGCCTTGACGGCCTCGGGGCCCTCCAGGACCGCGGCCACGAGCGGGCCGGAGGTGATGAACGTGACGAGCTCGCCGAAGAACGGGCGCTCGCTGTGCTCGGCGTAGTGCTCCTCGCCGATCGCGGCGGTGAGCTGCTGGCGCTCGAGGGCGGCGATGCGCAGGCCCTTGCGCTCGAAGCGGGCGAGGATCTCGCCGGTCAGTCCGCGGGCGAACGCGTCGGGCTTGACCAGGATGAGGGTCCGGGACATGTCGGGTCTCCAGTGATTCGGGATGTGGGTGGGACGCCGCCGGACGCGCTAGGCGTCCGGCGTGGTGTCCGTCGGGGCGGAGCCCGTCGAACGCGACCGGCGGGGCGCCATCGCCTCGTCGGCCTTCAGCGCCTCGGTGTTCTGCGTCGTGCCGGTGCGGCGACGACGGGGCGTCGCGGCGGAATCGGCGGCAGGGTTGCTGGCGGTGTTGCCCGTGCGGCGGCGCGGCTTGGCCTCCACGGCGGTCTCACCGTCGGACGACGACGAGGAGGACGAGGACGATCGCCGACCCCGGCGACCGCCAGACGAGGCCTTGGGCTCGTCGACCGCGTCGGTCTCCCCCGTGCTGCCGGAGCGGCGACGGCGCGGCGGCGGCGTGACGCCGGCGATCTCCGCCTCGCAGTACGGGCAGATGCGCCAGTCCGGGTCGAGCGGCTTGGTGCAGGTGGTGCAGGCGTCGCGCAGCTTGCGCAGGCACGACGGGCAACGCAGGTAGTCCTTGCCGACCGGGTAGTCGCAGTGCGGGCAGGGCGTGTACCGGCTGTCGTGGATGCGCAGCTCGGCGGCCTGCATCTCCAGCTCGCGCTCGGCCGCGTCGGCCAGGAACTCGGGCGGGCGGACGATCATGTAGATGACCGTCCCGACGAAGGGGAACAGCGACGCGGCGGTCGCGCACCCGACGAGGATCGGGTCGGCGATGCGCCGGCGCGCGTCGAGGTAGGTGTAGACGATCAGCGCGAGCCAGATCACCACGAGGACGAGCAGCAGCAGCTGCACGACCATGTTGAGTGTGTCGTTCGTGATCCCGAAGACGGCCAGGGGCAAGGTCATGGATGCGAAAGAGTAGAGGGTGGACCGCCAAGAGCGACGCCCGGCAGGACGTCGTGCATGACCTCGTTCACAGGAACATCCGGCCGAAGCCGTAGCCGATGCCGAAGAAGATCAGGATGACGACGGCCACGATGACCGCCACCGACACCACCATGGCCAGCATCGACGGTCCGGAATCGCGGTTCATCGCCCCCGCGCGCCGCTGATCGGCGCGCCCTCCATGCGTTCGTAGGTGCTCACAGGGTAGAGGCCCTCCCGGCCCCGGCGGGTCGCAGCAGGTCCGCGATGAGGTAGATCGAGCCGGTGGCGACCGCCAGGCCGTCCGGCCCGGCCTCCCGGCGGGCCCGCGCCAGCGCGGTACGCGGATCCGGCTCGCTGACGGCGCGCTCGAAGCCCAGCTGCCCGGCCAGCGACGCGAGCGTCGCCGGTGAGAGAGCGCGAGGATTGGCGTTGGTCGTGCACACGAGCACGTCGCAGACTGGCAGGAGTTGGCGCAACATGCCGCCCGCGTCCTTGTCGTCGAGCACCGAGACGGCGATCGCCGTGCGGCGACCGGCCCGCACCGTGGCCAGCGCGTCGACCAGCGCGGTCATGCCGCCGGGGTTGTGCGCGCCGTCGACGACCGTGTCCGGCGCGGTGTCGACGAGCTGGAAGCGCCCCGGCACGAGCGTGGACGCGGCGGCCGCGGCGACTGCGCCGGAATCCAGGGCGATCGGCGTCGCGCGGCCCGCCAGCAGCGCCCGAGCGGCGGCCATGGCGACCGCGAAGTTGGCGCGCTGGTACGACCCCAGCGCCCGCAGCGGCGGGAACGCGGGATCGAGATGGGCGGCCGTCACGAGCGTCGCGCCCCGCTCGGCGCACTTCTCGCGGGCCAGCCGCAGCGCGTCGGGATGGAGGTCTTCCCCCACGACCAGGGTCCCGCCGGGGCGCACGACGTCGAGCTTCTCCCCCGCGATGTCCGCGACCGTCGGGCCCAGCCACCGGGTGTGCTCCAGCCCTACGTTGGTCAGCACCTGGACGCTGGAGTCCAGGACGTTCGTGGCGTCCCAGCGGCCGCCCAGCCCGGCCTCGATCACGGCGGTGTCGACGCGGGCGTCGGCCAGCTCGGCGAACGCGGCGGCGGTGAGCGCCTCGAACTGCGTGACCCGGTCGTCCTCTCCGCCGGTCCGGTCGACCTTGGCTGCCGCGCGGGCCGCCCGCTGGACGGCGGCCGCGAAGCGCTCGGGCTCCACGTCCTGCGCGCCGACCCGCACACGCTCGGAGAACCCGACCAGGTGCGGGGACAGGTACGAGCCGGTCCGCACGCCGTGCCCCTCGAGGATCGCGGCGATCATCCGCACGGTCGACGACTTGCCGTTCGTGCCCACCACGTGGACGGAAGCGAAGCGCTTCTGCGGCGAGTCGAGCGCGGTGAGCAGGCGCCGCATGCGGTCCAACCCGAAGCGCATGCCGAACAGCTCGAGGCCGAGCAGGTAGTCCTCGGCCTCCCCGATGCTCCAGGCGCGTCCGTCCGGCGTGGGGATGGCCGAGGTGGCCGTCACGCCGGTTCCAGCTCGCTCAGGGAGGCGCGCAGCACGTCGAGCTTGGCCTGCTCGGCTTCGACCAGCGCCGGCGGGGCCTTGGCGACGAAGCCAGCGTTGCCCAGCTTGCCCTCGGCCCGCTTGATCTCCGAGCGCAGCGTCTTGCGGCGCTCCTCGAGCTTGGCCGCCTCGGCTACGGGGTCCACGAGGTCGGCGGCGTAGACGTCGACGGTGCCGTGCGCGACGGGGATCGCGGCCGACGGCTCGCCCTCCACGGGCGCCTCCACGTCCAGGCGCGCGAGCCGAGCGACCAGTGCGGCGGTCGTGTCGTAGGCGGCGGGCAGGCGAGCGGGCAGGATCGTCTTGGGCGGCAGGTCGGTGCTCTCGCGCCAGGCCCGCAGCGCGGTGACGGTGGCGATGAGGTCGGCGACCTGCGCCTCGGCCGCCTCGTCGCGCAGCGCCGGGTCGACCTCGGGGTAGGCACCCGCCGCGAGCAGGCCGTCGGCCCCAGGCACGTGCTCCCACAGCTCCTCGGTCACGAACGGGATGAACGGGTGGGCCAGCGCCAGCGTCTGGCCGAGCACGTGGGTCAGCGTGGCGGCGAGGTCCTCGTCGACCTCGCGCCCCTTGATCAGCTCGAGGTACCAGTCGCACAGCTCGCCGTACACGAAGTCGTAGAGGCCCAGCACCGCCTTGGAGAACGCGAACCCGTCGATGCGCGTCCGCGTCTCCTCCACGATGCGCTGCAGGCGCGAGAGGATCCAGCGGTCCTCCACCGTCGTCGGCCGCGGCGCCGGGACGGTGTCCGCGGGGACCTTGCCGAGGATGAACCGGGAGGCGTTGAACAGCTTGTTGGCCAACGCCTGGCCCTGGGCGACCTTCTCCTCGCTGAAGCGCACGTCCTGGGTGGAGGACATCGCCAGCAGGCCGAAGCGCACCGCGTCGGCGCCGTAGGCGGGGAAGTCCCCACCCTGCGTGAACACCGGGGGGCGCGGACCGCCCTCGATCAGCGTCAGCGGATCGATGCCGGTGCCCAACGACTTGCTCATCCGCCGGCCGTCGGGCGCCTGGATCACCGAGTGGATGTACACGTCCTTGAACGGCACGTCCCCCGTGAACTCCAGGCCCATCATCACCATGCGGGCGACCCACAGGAAGAGGATGTCCCGCGCCGTCGACAGCACGTCGGTCGGGTAGAACGCCTCGAGCTCGGGCGTGTCGTGGGGCCAGCCCAGCGTGGCGAACGGCCACAGCGCGGAGCTGAACCACGTGTCGAGCACGTCCTCGTCCCGCGTCCACCCCTCGCCCTCCGGCGCCTGCCGGCCGACGTACGTCTCGGCCGACGCGCCATCGGCGTTCTCGGCGCCGCGGTACCAGACGGGGATCTGATGGCCCCACCACAGCTGACGACTGATGCACCACGGACGGATGTTCTCCAGCCAGTCGACGTAGCGCCGCGACTGGCTCTCCGGGTGGATCCGCACGCGGCCGTCCTTGACCGCGGCGATCGCGGGCGCGGCCAGCTCGTCCATCCGCATGAACCACTGCAGGGAGATGAGCGGCTCGATCCGCTGCCCGGAGCGGTGGGAGAACGGGACGGCGTGGGTGTACGGCTCGCGTGAGCGCAGGAAGCCCTGGGCCTCCAGGTCGGCGACGACCCGCTCCTGCGCCTCGGCCACCGTGAGCCCGGCGTACGGCCCGGCGTCGGCGACCATCCGGCCGTCCTCGCCGATCGCGCTCAGCTCCTCCAGGCCATGGCGGCGCCCGATCTCGAAGTCGTTGACGTCGTGGCCGGGCGTGATCTTCAGCGCGCCCGTGCCGAAGTCGGTCTTGACGTAGTCGTCGGCGATGATCGGCAGCTCGCGCCCGACCAGCGGCAGCGTCACCGTCTTGCCGATCAGGTGCGTGTAGCGCTCGTCCGCCGGGTTCACCGCGACCGCGGTGTCGGCGATCATCGTCTCCGGGCGCACCGTCGCGACGACCAGCTCGCCGGAGTCATCGGTCAACGGGTAGGCGATCTCGTACAACGCGTCCGTGACCTCACGCTCCTCGACCTCCAGGTCCGAGATGGCCGAGCCCGTGCCCGGATCCCAGTTGACCATGTAGTTGTCGCGGTAGATCAGGCCCTTCTCGAACAGCGTCACGAACACCTCGAGGACCGCCTCGGCGTAGCCGGCGTCGAGCGTGAAGCGCTCCTCCTCGTAGTCGCACGAGGCACCGATGCGCTTGAACTGCTCGATGATCGTGCCGCCGAACTCCTCGCGCCACTCCCACACCCGGCCGGTGAACGCCTCGCGGCCCAGCTCCTTGCGGCTCGTGCCCTCGGAGACCAGACGCTTCTCCACCTGGGCCTGCGTCGCGATGCCCGCGTGGTCGGTGCCGAGGATCCACTTCGTCCGCTGGCCGAGCATCCGGTGGTAGCGGATCAACGCGTCCTGGACCGAGCCGTTCAGCGCGTGCCCCATGTGCAGCGCGCCCGTCACGTTGGGCGGCGGGATCGCGATCGAGTAGTTCTCGTCCCCCGAGCCCTGCGGCTCCGGGTGGTACAGCCCACTGGCCAACCACCGCTCGGTGATGCGGGGCTCGACCTCCGACGGGTCGAAGCGGGTGCGGTCCTGAAGGCTCGTCATGGACTGCGGAAGTCTAGTTCGCCACCGGCCGTCCCGGCCGGGCGGGGCCACGCACCGGGACGTTCTCCACATTCCTCCCACCCCTCGGGAGGAATGTGGAGAACGTCCCGCGCAGGGTCTGCGCCGCTAGCGCTTGGTCGCGCGGCGCAGCGCGGTGGCGCCGAGCAGCGGGGCGACGCGCTTGGCGAAGCCGACGGCGTCGACCCGGCGGGCCAGGCCCACCAGCTCGTCGCGCTCGGACTGCGTGAGCTTGTCGGGACGGCCCTTGCTCTTCTTCAGCAGCTCCTGCAGGCGCGCGCGGTCGCGCGGTGGCAGGTCGGACCAGTGCTCGCGGGCGGCCTTGAGGACCTCCGCGGACACGGTGATGACGATGGCCCACGGCACGGCCTTCGCGGCAGCGACGACGCCCTTGGACTTCTTCTTGCCGGCCATCAGGCGGACTCGGCCGCGCGGCCTTCGCCGTCGTCCTCGTCGGGCGCGGCCTCGGTGACGAGCGTCGGGGGCAGACCCTTGACGATCGTGTCGCGCGTGACGACGCACTTCTTGACGTCGCGGCGGGAGGGAAGCTCGAACTGCACCTCGAGGAGGACCTCCTCGATGATCGACCGCAGGCCGCGGGCGCCGGTCTTGCGCTCCAGCGCCCGGTCCGCGATGGCGATCAGGGCGTCGTCGGAGAAGACGAGCTCGATGCCGTCGAAGGAGAAGAAGCGCTGGAACTGCTTGGTCAGCGCGTTGCGCGGCTCGGTGAGGATGCTGATGAGGTCGTCGCGGGTCAATTGGTGCACCGCGCTGACCACCGGCAGCCGGCCGATGAACTCGGCGATCAGGCCGTAGTTGACGAGGTCCTCGGGCAGGCAGTGCTCGAAGATCTCCCCCGCGTCGTTGGCTTCGCGCTCACGCAGCTCCATCGACGCGCCGAAGCCGACGCCCTTGTGGCCGATGCGCCGCTCGATCACCTGGTCCAGGTGGGCGAACGCACCGCCGCAGATGAACAGGATGTTCGTCGTGTCGAGCGACAGGAACTCCTGGTGGGGATGCTTGCGCCCGCCCTGTGGCGGGACCGAGGCCGTGGTGCCCTCGAGGATCTTCAGCAGCGCCTGCTGCACGCCCTCGCCCGACACGTCGCGGGTGATCGACGGGTTGTCCGACTTGCGGGCGATCTTGTCGACCTCGTCGATGTAGATGATCCCCGTCTCGGCCTTCTTGACGTCGTAGTCGGCGGCCTGGATCAGCTTCAGGAGGATGTTCTCGACGTCCTCGCCCACGTAGCCGGCCTCGGTCAGCGCCGTGGCGTCCGCGATCGCGAACGGCACGTTGATGATCCGGGCCAGCGTCTGGGCCAGCAGCGTCTTGCCGCAGCCCGTCGGGCCGAGCAGCAGGATGTTGGACTTCTGCAGCTCGACGTCGGCGTCCTCGGCCTGCATGACCTGGACGCGCTTGTAGTGGTTGTAGACCGCCACCGCCAGCGTCCGCTTGCTCGCGTCCTGCCCCACGACGTACTCGTCGAGCACGTCGTAGATCTCACGCGGCTTGGGCAGGTTCTCGATGTCGAACGTCGGCGGGGCGGTGAGCTCCTCGTCGATGATCTCGTTGCAGAGATCGATGCACTCGTCGCAGATGTAGACGCCAGGGCCCGCGATGAGCTTCTTCACCTGTCGCTGCGACTTGCCGCAGAAGCTGCACAGGAGCTGCTCGTTGGAATCGGTGGGGCGGGCCATGGGTCCTCTTTGCCGTTGCGGCGAGTCTCAGAGCACCTAGTGCTCTGAGATCACCCGATCGATGAGTCCGTACTCCTTGGCCTCCTCGGAGGACATGAAGTAGTCGCGCTCGGTGTCCTTGCTGACCTTCTCGTACGTCTGCCCGGTGTGCTTGGCCAGGATGTGGTCCAGGCGCTGGCGGATGTCGATGATCTCCTTCGCGTGGATCTCGATGTCCGTCGCCTGGCCCTGGAAGCCGGAGCTGACCTGGTGGATCAGGATCTTCGCGTTGGGGAGCGCCATGCGCTTGCCCGCGGCGCCGCCGGACAGGAGCAGCGCGCCCATCGACATCGCGATGCCGACGCAGATCGTCTGCACGTCCGGCTTGATGAACTGCATCGTGTCGTAGATCGCCAGACCCGCGTACACCGACCCGCCGGGCGAGTTGATGTAGATCGAGATGTCCTTGTCGGGATCCTCGGACTCCAGGTGCAGGAGCTGGGCCACGATGAGGTTGGCGATCTGATCGTCTACCGGGGTCCCCAGGAAGATGATGCGCTCGTTCAGCAGTCGGCTGTAGATGTCGAAGGCGCGCTCGCCTCGTGACGTCTGCTCGACCACCATGGGGACTAGTGGGCTCATGGTCCTCGTTCTGTTTCGCTTCTGGGCTCAGGTTCCTCCTGCGCACGCCGAATATTTCGGGTGCACGGGAGCTTGGGCAAGCCTAGCAACGTGTTCTCAGCGGCCCCGCAGGTACGTCTTGCTCTGGGCCCGGACGACGTCGAGCAGGTTGCCCCACGCAAGGTTGACGTCCCCCACGTGCAGGCCCCAGCCGGCGCCGATGTTGGCGGTGAAGACCGGCCGCGGGTCGCCGGCCGTGTGGTCGACCTGCAGCCAGCTCGCGCCGTCCTTGTTCTCGCAGTGCGCGCGGTAGAGGCCGGGCATCGTCGCCCACGGCGTCTTGACGTCCGGCACCACGTTGATGGCCAGGCCGAGCAGGCCGGGGAACTTCTGGGCGAACAGGTAGGGCTTCAGCGCGCCCGACCCGCCCGCCAGCGCCGCGGGGTTGGTGCACAGGACGTCGAGCTTGGTGCTCGCGTCCCCGCCGAAGCCCGCCCCCGCGCGACCGAACGCGGCGTCCGCCGAGGGCTCGGCGTCGAAGGACGAGTAGCCCACGACGCAGCCGATCTGGCCGGTCTTGCGGCAGGCGGGGATCTTCTCGAACTGGCCGCCGACGTCCTCGCCCTGCTTGACGGTCACGTTGCCGCCGATGAGCAGCGCGGACACGAGGCGCTTGGAGAGCTTCTTGCCGTCCAGCTCCTTGGCGACCAGGTCCTTGAGCAGGAACGCGCCCTGCGAGTGGCCGACGAAGACGACGCCGCGGCCCTTGTTGTCGTGCTTCAGGTAGTCCTTCCACGCGGCCAGGACGTCGGCGGGCGCCCGCTTGGACTCGGCGGCCGTGGGCTTGGCCGCGGTGCCGATGCCGATCCCCGCGAGCGTGAGCTGGCGGTAGACGGGCGCGTAGACGCGGCACAGCGAGGAGAAGCGCGAGGCCTGCTGGATGGCGATCGCCGTCTGCTCGGCGTCGATGTGCAGGTTCGCCACGGCCGTCTTCTGGGCGCTGACCGTCGGGTAGACGTAGAAGCAGTCGATCGGCGGCGTCTTCTTCGGCGTGGCCACCTTCTCGACGCTCGTGGTGCCGTCGGCCTTGATCACCGTGGCCGTCCCGCTCGTGTCGCAGGGGTTGTGCTTCAGGCCCGGCTTGCACAGCCACACCGTCTTGGCCTCGGCGGAACCGGCGAGGGCGAGCGCACCGGCGACGACGACGGCCAGCAGCAACGCGACGAGCGCCGCGAACCCCCTGGTCCGCGGAACGACGGAAACGACCGGCATGCTCTCTCCCCTGGTAAACGAAAACCGGGGCGGGACTGTACCGGGGCGCCGCCGTTCCGCGCGCCGGAAGGCTAGGCCTCCTCGGCGTCCTTCTTCTTCTTGGCCTTGGCCTTGGGCTTCTTCGCGGGCTTGGGCTCGACGATCTCGGCGTGCTCGACCACGAAGTCGATCGCCGCGCGCTGGGCGATGTCGTCGCGCAGCTCGTCCAGGCGGCCGTTCTGCTCGAGCTGCTTGCGCAGCTTCTCCGGCGAAGCGTTCTCGCGGGCCGACGCCTCGGTGAGCGCGTCCAGGATGTCCGCGTCGGTGGCCTGGATGTCCTCGGCCTCGATGACGGCGGCAATGACGGCCTCGCGGCGCAGCGCCTGCTCGGCGTCGGGCTTGGCCTCCTCCACGATGTCGGCCTCGTCGCGGCCCGTCATCTGGAGGTACAGCTCCTTGTTGATGCCCTGGTGGGAGAGGGAGTGGATCATCCGGTCCCACAGCTCCTTGGCGCGGGCGTCGATCAGCGCCGGCGGGATCTCCACCGTCGCCTCGGCGGCCACCGCGTCGAGCACGGCCTCGCGGAACTCGCCCTCGATGCGGTCCGCGTCCGTCTCCTTCATGCGGGTGGCGATGTCCTCGCGCAGCTCGTCCAGGGTGTCGAACCCGGCGGCGTCGGAGGCGAAGTCGTCGTCCAGCTCGGGGAGCTGCTTCTCCCGCACGTCCTTGACCGAGATCGCGAACTGCGCGTCCTTGCCGGCCAGGTGCTCGGCCTGGTAGTCCTCGGGGAAGGTGACGGTGATCGTCTCCTCCGCACCCGCGCTGAGCCCGGTGAGCTGCTCCTCGAAGCCGGGGATCATGCGGCCGGAGCCCAGCTCGATCATCTGGTCGCGGCCCTCGCCACCCTCGAACGGGACGTCGTCGATGGAGCCGACGAAGTCGATCACGAGGTGGTCGCCGTCGGCGGCGGCGCGCTCGACGGGCTCGAGCTTGGCCTGCCGCTCGCGCAGCGCCTCGATCTCGGTGTCGACGTCCTCGTCGCGGGCCTCCGCCTCGCGCCGCTCGACCTCGACGCCCTTGTACGTGCCGAGCGTGGCCGTGGGGCGCACGCCGATCTCGATCGTGAACGTCAGCGGCTGCCCCTCGTCCGGCAGGTCGCCGAGGTCGATGTCGGGATCGCCGACGGGGACGATGTCCGCCGCGTCGATGGCCTGGGTGTACCAGCGGCCGAGCGCGTTGCGGACCGCCTCGTCGAGCACGGTCAGGCGGCCGACGCGCTGGATCACGATCGGCGGCGGGACCTTGCCCTTGCGGAACCCGGGCATCTTGAGATCGCGGCCCAGGGCGCGGGCGGCCGCGTTGACACGCGACTCCACCTCGGCGGCGGGGACCTCGGCCTCGACGCGGACGCGGGACTCGGGGAGTTCTGTAACGGTGGCGGTGACGTCAGGCATGGACGGGCAACTGTAGCTTGGCGCTGTGCCTGTCCGCCCCCTCACCCCCACCGAGCGTCTCCGCTCCCGCGTGGTCACCGGCCCGCTCGGCCACTTCGCGGCCGGCGCGGCCGATTGGGTCGTGCTCGCCGGCCGGATGGCCTGGGCCCGGCTCCGCGGCCGCCCCCTCTGGTAGGCGGGGCCACGGCCCGACCCGGCGCCGAACCGGACGGAACGCTCGCTGAGCGAGCGTCATGTCCGGTTCGACGGTCGGGGCGGTGCTAGCAGGTGACGAGCAGCGAGAACGCGCTGTCGTCGGCCGTGCCGGTCTTGTCGAACGTGCTCACGCGGATGACCGTGGTGCTGGTCGGCGACACGCTGATCTGACCGCCGGCGGTGCCGACGAGCGTCGCCGTCGGCAGGCAGGCGCTGACGTCCTTGGCGAACGTCACGTCGAACACGCCCTCGGAGTCCCGCGTGGCCGAGGCCGCGCCGCGCGCCTTGCTCAGCACGCCCGTCGCGCTGACCTGGGCGGTCTGGTTGTTGGCCGCCGCGGCGTTGACCGACGCCGTCGTCGCGGCCGTGGTGGCCTCGGAGACGAGCTCGTCGGCCGACTTGGAGTCGACGCGATCGGCGTTCAGGCCCGTCGCGACGCCCGTGGCGTTGGTCGTGAACGGCTTGGCCTTGTCGCCACCGGCGGCGTTGATCTTGCCGCCCTGGACGCCGTTGGTCGTGAAGTCGAACGCGGTGCCCTGGTTGAGGTTGACCGCGCGGATGCACGAGGCGCTGCCGCCGGCGACCGAGCGGCAGCCGTAGATGGCGCCGCCGCCGGTGCCCAGGTTGGACTGGCGCGTGCCGTAGAGCGCGTTCTTGGCGATGATCTGGGTCTCGCCGGTGTAGGTGCGGCTGGGGCTCAGCGTCGGGTTGCGCTGGCCGCCGACGATCGACTGCCCCTCCCCGGACGCGGTGGCGATGGTGGGAAGGACGAGGGCGGCCGCAACGGCGGCGACGATCAGGTGACGGGGCTTCATATGAGGTGATTCCTCCTGGGTCGACCGGCCGCGAGGGGTCGCGGACCGGTGGGGGCTGCACACGCTCGCCATCCGTGTCGCACGCGTGCCCTGTCGTCTCCCCGAACCGGCCGGCCGGGTCAGAGTTGCGCCGCCGTGTCGCGACTGCACGGTCCCGTGCGCCATCCTGTGCTCCATGCACGACATCCG
>Ga0247758_1000349_pt1 | contig 40863 bp, 43 predicted proteins | sample UWRJL156409C4_FD_180950 | JGI IMG/M metagenome (GOLD analysis project Ga0247758, IMG submission 180950) | Plant litter microbial communities from Arlington Agricultural Research Station in Wisconsin, United States - UWRJ-L156-409C-4 | ecosystem: Environmental > Terrestrial > Plant litter >...
CAGCGAACCCAAATCCAACACCATCATCAAACTTCCGAAAAGAGAGTTCAGCGGACATCTCCTTTACATCGGGGAACCGGAGGCAACTGCTAAACTGCAACTATTAATCCTCAAAATAGCGGTCGCACAGCCTGAGGACAGGTTACACGACACCGGCACGCATGCAATGCAACGACTTTGGGGCCCGCTGCAGGGTACGCGGTCCTCCAATAGGCGTGCCCCTCCAACACGTCAAACCACATGGGCCACCACGAACTAGGGAATACCCGATTATAATATGATGCTAACAACCATCTACTACGTAGACATACCCGGTTCCCCTTGCAGACCACTAACCCTCGTCAGCCCAGCTTCCAGGCTTCCGGGCTCCCTCTCAGCAAGGAGAGGCAACAAGCCAACCCCCTGAAACAAATATCTCCTTAACGTCGTGATCGCACCATTGATAACAAACAGCACCGTGGCTACGGTTCCGAAACCACCAGGGCGCTACACCTTCTCAGAATCTATGGATCCACCAGCCTCCCGTCTAAAAAGCCGCCGCTCAATATCCCGAAGTATCGCCGCCATCCGAGCTCGATAGAAACTCTCCCTGCCCGCTTGACTGGTAGGTGGAGGGGGAAGTCTCATGAAAACTTTGTCTTCGAAGCTTTCTCCGACGGATCCTGGAGAATATTTCTCTCTCATGGGCTTCCCTGCAGTGACAGTAAATTCGCTTGAAGATGGCCTCTGTTAGAGGGCCGCGTCTACGTGGGGGTGAGTGGGATGGGGGAGACTGGGACTAACTCTTTCTGCTGAGCCACTCTCTTCTAAGTACACCGGTGATATGGCAGGCGCGATGGTGCCTCTTTAGATAGGGAGAGATTGGTCGGGCGAATGATTCCGTTGGACTAGTAGCTGCGCTGGCGAGTGGACTCGTATGAGTAGATATGTTTTTTTTGTAAAGGCACATATCAAACGCTTTCACGAGAGAAGAAGATTGCGCCTATATATGAGGGTAGCTGGCAGAGTAGGTGAACCGGCCTGTGGTTTGCCATTTTCAATGCCTGGCTCGAAATTAAAAGTAATAGACGGCAGAAGGCGATAGCTCACGATGCGGTTGAAGACAACATCGCTAGCTGGTAGTCGGCTCGGGTTCGTAATACCCCCTGCCTATTTGGGCCTCTAGGTGTGTTGTGTAACAGCTTCACCGGACTGGTGCTCCTAGCCACGCAGCGGTGTAACTCGCGGAGGATGCTGACTGCATGGTGAATTTGCCTGCATGACACTTCGGCATAGTTATTGGCTTCTTGTTATCCGAGGTTCGGGAACACGTGCCACGAAAGACGCAGCTCGATCTGCTGCCAACTTCAACTATCTTTTTGCAACATCCGGCGCAAGCCTCGCTCTTTTTACCACTGCAGCCCACGGGCCCGGCAGACGACCAAGGCAGCAGCACCCTTCGAACATCCCGAAGAGGCCTCGCAGCTTGGGCAACGCGCGTTCCATCTCTCATTCCGCATGGCTTCTCGATGTCCCTTTCTGACGAGATTGTGCATTGAGCAACGATTACGTCGATTATTCAAACAGAGATTGGGCTGGTGTTTTGTTTTCCAGTCAATTGCATTCTGATTGAACACACTACCATTTTTGGCGCTCAACTGATATATGGGTATCCTGTTAAACCAGCGCTAATTATCTTTTACAGATGTACCTTTCCGCACACAAGGACGATATGATCCTCTCAGTGCACGGTTACCTGCTGCCCCTTATTTTGCGTCGACACAAATATTATCTCACTTCTCCTTCCCCGACGAGTCTTAACCGGGAAGTTCTGCCGTCTTGTACGTGGGTAACTCGGACGCGCGTGGACCGGTCATCATCTCTTTGAATGCTGGACTTGTGGGCATTTCTTTGAAACTTGGACTTGTTGGCATCTCCTTCGACATCGGGCTTGTCGCAACCTCGATGTGCGGTTTTGTCTCTGGACTGATAGCATGATGCGGGGTGGGGCTTGCAGTCCCGCCAGAGAGGGGCGAGACAGTTACTGGTGGCGGCGAGACGGAAGACCCCGGCGGCGGGAATGCGGCAGTATCAGTGTAACCCGGGTTGTAACCCACGGGAGCGTTTGCTACAGCTGGCGAGCTGTCTCCTGGAGATCCACCCCCGGGCTCAGCCTTCGCCGCTGCAACATAGGAGCCTCTGTCTGCGGCTCTTCGATTGCGAAAGAACATCCAAAAGACGCCCAGCACAACAAGACCAATCACAACCAGACCACCAATTACACCACCAACTATGGCACCGACGGGTGTGCTACTGGTGGCAGGCGAAGAATTAGCGGTGGATGAAGCTGGTGGGGTCGAGGAGGTCGTTGATGATGTCGTCACACTCGAGGATCCAACAGTCGTGCGGGGTTCGGCATCGAGAATTGCCTGGCCGGAAAAGATCTTGTCGTCACAATTGAAGAGGGTGAAGATCCGGTTGGGTGTTGCTGTTGTCGACCAAATGTAAGTCGCACAGTAAGGACGGTCTGCGTTAGCGTTGCTGGTGAGATGTCAGTATCAGGGGCGAAGATTTGAGGTCTGGTGCAGCGCTGGATCCCGTACCAGCATGTCGTCCCATCGGTATGAGCAGCACACCCCGGATCATTGTAGTTCAGGCACACAGACGAAAAAGACGATGTCCTGCAGTCGTCAGCGATACAACAGTCGCGGTAGTTGCCGATGTTGAGACAAGTGCTGCCGGCGGGGCAAAACATTGCAAGGCCTGTGATACAGAGCTGGTCAGCGACGACTCCATGGTGCGATGGCCAAGATATCTGATCACATACCATCCTCGGGGTAGAAGCCACAGGTCTCGGTGCCGATATGGCTACGCTTCACATTCTCGTCGGCTCGCAACTCCAGCCTCGGAGCGTCTGTCGGTCTATGCGACACCTGGAGGTGGCTCCATCGATCTGGCCCGCCTGTTCCCGCTGCTGTTGCTGTTGGAGCAGATGGTTTCCAGTTGGATTCACTCGGAAAACGTCTCGCAGAAGTTCTGGTGACGATGCCCGCCAGCATCAGCCAGCTGCAGACACTCCTAGTCATGATATTGCGTTGCCTCAGGGACACTTGATATGGAACTCACGAGTTCCGGGCAAGGGAGCGTGAAGAGCGCGTCGCGAGGCGGACTGACAACCAAAAGAACCTGGAGTGTAAATCATTCCAACTTGGGTCGCGGGGAGACGGGAAGCTTTGTCATTTGTATTGGGCCGGCCATGCTGTGCCCCGCAGGGTACCTACCCCCGACTTCATCCCTTTCCTGCAAGCCTCTGGTTTCCTCGATCTTTAGCACCGCATGGGGAATGGCGGCTGACCGGGAGGCCGTTGTCTCGTCCGGGGGCTGGCTCAGCGACCCGGTCACAGTGTCTTGGCTCCGGCTTGATTGGCCTGTCCGAGCGAGTGGTCCCGGCGCTGCCCTGCATCGTGCGTGTCCGTGACGGGGATGGTGTGCTGACGGCTCGCTTCCAAGATCCCAAAATACCAAAGAATGCCTGAACTGACGCAGTCGCTGCCCTGATCCCTTGTCGCCCGACCTTTTGCACTGGAACGAAAAATGAGTTCTGGGCCTCACCCAGAAGAACCAAACCAAATGGAATCGCATCGCAAAACTCGCCGATTTCGATGCTGTGGAAGCAGTGGTCTGCGGGGTGTTCAATGTCTGGTGTTTCAGAACAACAGCCCCCCGCAGACAGAGACAGGTGCCAGATTACGGCTGCCTAGGGGTACCAGCACCCCTACAAATGACGGCAAAGCGCAGCCCGGTCGTGAGGGTGTAATCTCCCAAACCCTGGCTTCCAAACCAAGAGCAGCAAAAAATTCCTTCCCGTCTTGAGAATTCTACTTGGCGTGTTGGCGAGGCTTGGATGGTGGTCTCGGGCGGCCACAATCGAACAACTTCCCGCCAAGACGGCCGGATCAGAGTTGAGACCGCATCATAGCGACTCTATTTCCTGTCACCACGCTGGAGTCGAACATATTACAAGGCCTGCCCGCATGCCACACCTACCGGGGAAGGCACTTAAGACATACTGAAGGGGTTTTATTGTTTGTCCAGTGCTTCGGCCTCCCTAATTCGTACAAAGAGCTTCCAAGAGATAGGTATCACACCACATCGCCGTCAGTTTGCCTGGGTATTCCGGGAATCGGTACCTCGAAAGTACTTCACCAGCCGTAACCCTACAAATCTACGGCAAACAGGGTTGTAAGAACATTACTCCGTTTCAATGCAGTCCAATGCGATAAGGCACCGAGTTCGAGCCTATAGATGCTAAATCTGGCTAAGGTAGTAGCAACGACAGCATGGCCAAAAATGAAATCTCTCTAAACAATACTATGGTCTCATCCAATTCCCCCGCCGTGCATTCCAAATGTGAGAACATCCGAGGACTTTGAAAATTCATCCATGACGCATGGAAGGATTTCATTTCGTTCAGTTTCACGTGCACCTTTCTTATTCCTGCGCAACAACAGGAACAACAACATTCTGCCACAGCCTCCGCTTGTTCTCATCTGGGCTCTCAGTCCATTCCTTCTCCACCTCAACATAATAGTCCCACCAGAGCTTGTGAGTCGACTCAATGACATCGTCACCATACGTCCTGCTCTTCCAGGGCTTGTTAAGAATGTAGTGCAGAATCTTGACATCGTCATCCTTCCACAGATCGGCATGGCACGCCCGCATGGGCTTGAGTGCATTGTATACGTACGACAGCGGCTTCCACTGGTTGCGGTAGATGATGGCCAGCAGGTCCTGATCGAAGAAAAGCATCTTGGGCACGTCCGGGTGAGTGTTCATGGCGTCGATCAGCGTGTCGTACTGCTCCTTGGATGGCTCGAGAATCACCGTGCCGCTGTTCAGCAGGTGGTGGTTCTCCGGTCCGTCTTCAGTGATAGCTGCCGGCTCGCCTGTCTCCTGGTTGGCTGCGGTGAAGCCACAGTTCTCGGGAACCCTGGAAAGATTAGCTCATAAACCTTGGGTGGTACCTGAGGATTGAAGGTGGCTCACCAGGTCTTGCTGTAATGAGCGAGCTTGCGGGGGTTGCAGGTGCATGCATGGGCTGCGGCGATGTACCCCTTGGGGAGGTCCATGGTCATCATATCGTCAATGTTGTGAAGAATGACTTGGTCGCTGTCGAGCAATACAATGCGCTGCGCGGCTGTCAGACATTTCTCAGCAGACTATGCGGAATCTAGGACCAACGAACCTCGTACTCGGTCATTCCCCAAGGGGCGAGCTTCTCCCATGTTCCCTTGTTGACCTTGCCATCTCTCGGAGCAGGTTCGATCTTGTCGACGACGATAGTGGGGATTCCAGCAGCGGCAAACGCCTCCATGTACTCAGTATCGGCCTCAACCTGGCGAGTGACCATGATCTTGAGTTGGTACTTGGATCCAGTCTTGCGCAGCGTGTGGTTCAGCACCAGCGCGCCGCCAAAATAACCCCTGTTGGTAAGCAGGGTTGACCAGATCTTCGTGGGGTCATATTGGGAGCCCATCTTGTCCAAACGTCCCTTCTTGCTGGGACTGATGCGCCAAATAGGGGTAAGGTAGAGGGATGATGGATGCACAAAATGAATCCGCCGCAGCCACTCGACTCTAAAGATATTTCGGGTATATATGTTCTCTTGAGCTGAGTGAGGTAGCAGGTGGCTTGGTCGAGAAAATAGCAAGTTCAGGGTTGTCAAGCGCGGTTGTGGATGAAAGCTTCTCGGGTAAATGGCGAATGGGGGAGCACGTCAGCGCACATGACAGAAGGGGGGAACGTCAATTGGAGCCGCAATCGGATTTCTAATGTGAGACGGGAGTCCGATGGATCCGATTTGAGGGGACCGATTGCGGCCGGACAATCGGGTGGGTACATGGCCATCCACAATTCACTGTTCACCTGCCAAGCGGTGCCACCTCCGTCATTCCGGTGGGTGAAACAGCCTGTCGAAAACACGCTTGCTAAATCGGCTGTCAGCTCTTGATTGGGAGGTTTCGAACTTGGTTGTCAACAGCTGGGGTTCCTATGAGAAGAGTTGGCGTAGGACGGAGTACTTTGACCCTTTCAGCATGACTCGTGCGTGACAGGTTGCAAATTTGCGTTGGTATAGAATGAAAAGCCGCAAGCTTGGATTTCAATACACCCCATTGCTGAAATCGACAACCACTGCCTTCTCAACCAGGTCTCCGATGCTCTTGACAAACGCCAGGTGCGATGGGTCCTTGGTAATGTAGTAATCCCTGTCCTCGGCGGAGGCGAACTCAACGACAAACCCATGGGTCATCCCATCCTGCGAGACGTTGTGAGTCTGGATCTGGGCTGCATTGGTTTTCGTTCTTACCTGCAGTCCCTCGGGCGAGTTGTCGTTTCCGCCTTTTAGTGAGAGAATGTAGCTCTCGTTGCTGGTCGGATGGAGGCAGCTGTCTTTCAGCCCGACAAAACGTGCAGATGTCTGGAGCGGGGTCAACCCAATCAGCAAACAACGTAACCGGCAATCAGGAGACAGGTGAGAAACTGACCTCCTTGATATCGCTGACATCGACGCTGGATTTAAATTTGAAGAGAACAATATGAGTGATGGTCATCTTGGCGGTGTGGGTTTGAGTTGTTTGGTTCAAATTTGGGCAAGGAGGGGGCTAATCGCTCGCTCAAATGCCTAGGTACTACGTACCTACATTGCTGGCCAACCGAACGTGGGTTCTCAGATACCTGCAAAGACCTAGATCTACAGTGCTTAAGACGACGACACAACCTCCAAAATTCCTCTTAGCAGCACATAAGCTGTCTTCCTAAGTAGGTTTATTTATTTGCATTGTTAGAGGCTTTACTTGCACTGCGAGAGGTAGCATTCACATTGCGGTAGGCCGTGGTCGTACTTTGTATTGGGCCATTAGAGAATGCTGGAATAACTCTTTCAAATGCAATAAAACTCGTCGCAGTAACAGTACCTATGAATGCGCTTCGGCAATAGGGGTACGGTTCAAATAGACGTTCTCCTTTTCTCTTTTTTGGTGCGAGCCTTCGTAGGTACCTAGGTACCTCTGAATTGGCACAAATTGAAGGAGCGCCGAACACCAAACCCCACCTCCAATCTTTCACGGAACATCGAGGTTTTCTTTCTTTTGAACTCGGTCACAGCCCCAGGCCATTCGGCGAATTCTCTTCACTTGCCCTTATTTGGCCTCGACCGCGATGGAGTCGTCAATGCCTGGCGGCGGCATCGGTGATCCCTCCACACCACCCGAGCAGCGAGGCGTGGTCACGGCGAGGTGGAAGACGATGTTGGAAAAGTTTTACACTGAGCTGGCTAAAAGTGGTGTCGAAGTCGCTGAGGTCAACATGCGGTTATGGGGCATAAAAACCTTGGATCAGCTGGTTGCTGAATTTGAGACTTTTGACAGCAACTCTCATCTCGGGGACGGTCGGTTTAAGTTTCGATCACTACTCGGTCGCCTGGAAAGTCTGCGCGACTTCGCGTCTGTCGTTGCATCTAGAATGTCCATGAATGGAAAGGTCCAGGCTCTTCTCTGGGGGTCTATCCAGTTCATTGTCAAGGTACACCTGTCCCCGTGTGATTGTCTCCATTCGAAGGTCAATCGAGCTTCTAACGCAAACGGCAGTCGGCCAACCCTAGATTCCCGGTTGTCGTTGAGATTCTCGAGAGTCTGCTGAAGGTTTTGACTAAAAGCACACATATGAGCTCGTCAACCATTGTGCTATATCCAAGCCCATAAACACAGCGTTCTACGACACGTATACCGAGATCCTCATTCTTTTCGCCCGCTCCATGGGGTTTTCCCGTAACATTGCCGGGGGCGTCACCGCCAAGCTTCAATTCCGATCAGAGAGTTTGAGGCTTCTCAGCAACATTGGTGCCCTGTCTGCTCAAGTCGACCAGGCATTCAATCAGATGAAGAAGCCCAAATCCCAGCCTAATCGCGGCCCCGAAATCGTGACAACGGCAATCGAGTCCAAGCAAGACCTCCAAATCCCAGTCTATGATGATACAGGAGCGAAGTTGTATTGCTCCACGGTACCATTTGGGCTGAACTTGATGTTCTTCGATCGATCTTATCAACTGCAGTTGCTTAGGAAAAAGTTGGGCAGAGGGGAGCATTTTAAAGCAGTTGGAATTTATGGACTTGACGGAGTTGGCAAATCTCAGCTCGCTTTACAGTATGCAAACACAGCTGCGCGCTAGTACGAGGTTATCGCGTGGATTCCTGCTGGAAGCAAGGCCGAGATTTCTCACGCCACATCTAAACTCGCCAACAAGCTCAGTCTCATCGGGAGCAATGATTGGAGGGATTCGGATTCGGGATAGAGTTCGAGACTGGCTTAACACAACAAATAGCAAGTTTCTTCTCATTTTTGACAACATGGACTCTACTAGTACGGCCCTTCTTGATCCGATTTGGCCAGCAAACCCGAACGGCTCGGTCATATTTACGACGAGAGACACATCACAAGCAGCACGAATGGCAGCGATAACGGTGAATTTGAAACCATTTTCTACGAAGACCGCTAATGCTATCTTGCAGTCGCTTACCGGATACGGCCCTATGAATGATGGCGACCAAGCCGCAGCAGAGGAAATCTGCCATCGCGTCGGAGCTCTGCCGCTTGCCCTAGTGCAGCTCAGCGAGTTCATGCGTGATAGAAGCTTTTCTTACAGCGAGCTCTTAGAGATGTACAAAAATTCTCCGGAAACGGTGTACAGAACGTCAGGGACTCTGGCGGGATACGAGGGGACTGTCCTGACAACCTGGGATACTTTTTGCGAAAGCTATCTGCAAATGGTAGAGCGCTGCTGAGTCTGTTGGCTTGTTTGCATCCAGGTCCGGTGCCAGAAAGCCTTCTCACCAACCAAGCCGCCAAGCTAGAGAGTTCGCAGCTGTCCTTCTTACTTGACGAGTTTGAGTGAGTCCCCAAACTCTGTTTCTCTGATAACTCAAGTCACACATCTAACAAGCACGGGTTCGGGGAGATATTCATGGAGCTGAACCGAGCATCCATGGTCCAGAGACATCTTGCTTTGAGTGCTCTGTCTATGCATCCAGTTATGCAGTTAGTTGTGCTTCTCCGACTTTCAGAGTCGGAACGGGTCATGAACTTTGATGCTGCTGTTAAAATCTGCTGCCTCAGCTCCCCTAACCCTTGGGAGGAGAGCATGTCTTACGAAAGCTTTAGTAAGACATCTTGGGAGAAATTTAGTGATGTACTCCCTCACGTTAGTCGTCTCATGGAGATTTCGGACGAGCATGAGATCACGTCCGCAAACCCGGCCATGTGGACCGAGTTGGTTCTCAGAGCAGGAACGGAAGTTATCTCTAAACCAGCGCTATGGGGATATTCCATGTTGATAGCATGGGCTGATTCGGTACAGATATCTGTGGGAGATGGAAAAGCCCACCCTTGCTCGTCGCTTTGTGTCTTTCGGCATCAAAGCTTCCCAAGGTCTTCCGTTGGCACCTATCGCCCAAGCCCATCGACTCCTGGGCCATATTTCTCTCGAACTCGGTCGACCTCGTGCGGCCCTCCTGGCGTATTCAAAAGCTCTGAATACGGTCTTGGAACTTACATCTGCCGACCCACCGTCAACTGCCATGATTGCTGCTGGCGATATACTAAACTGCATCGCCTGCTGTCTCTTGGAAATCGACAACTTCGCCGCAGCCTTACAGACAATTAGCTGGTCCGCGTCCATACACAATGCCCACAATCCCGATGGGATGTCACGAACGCATGCCGTCCGCGCTCTGGCCTACCTTCAAACCAACCAGCCTTTATGCGCCAAAGATGAGTTCTCCAAGTTCCAAGAAATGCAGGACCCACCGTGGCAGGACATCTTGGATACGCCGCATCCGAGGACAAGCGCTACCGCTCGTTGGTTGCTGATGGATATCGCGGAATCGGCCACGGTTGTCGAGGATATGAGGCCACATCTGGCTCGGGCGTTGTGGGTCATGTTTATCGCGAAGGAGCCGGTCTCAGAAGGAGGCATACGAGCTGAGAAAAAGGGCGAATAAGGAAACTTCTCTTATCGAAGGGCGTGAGTGGGAGGAAGAGGAAACCGATGAAGGTTTCATGAGGTTGGTGAGCTTGATGCTATGGTAGATCAGCTCGGAGATGAGGGTTGTGGTTCTCGGGTCCAGGAGCCTCTTTTGAGCGCTCATGCAGCTGGGTACGTTGTGCCTCCCTGTCTATGTCGCTGGGCTGGTTCATACTAGCCGAGCTGCTTAGCAATATCTTGATGTCCCCCCCGTACTAGTATTAGCAGTGTTTGGCAACTTCAGGTTGAGCCGTTTGCAAGTAATTTGGGAGACTTGTAATGTGTCTAGACTTTGGGCCAAGGCCGGTAAGAAGGGCTTCGGTGTGGTTATTTTATCGGGAGTAGCTTCGGTCGTGGGAACATGTTAGATTTTAGTAACAGGATATCGAGACCGGATCATGTGACGCCGGAGGATGCATAGTAACCTGATATATGTACTTTGTGATTCCTTAACACCCCCGCCGTTTAGGCCGCAAGAGCTCTCGGGCACTAATTTCACACGACGACGTATGTTGATAGAACCTAGGTAGAAGCTACAAGTCGGCGTGAAAAGAAAGAAAACTCAAGTTTGACTTTTACTACATACGGTAACTTTGGATACGGTACCTCACCGTCTTCTCTCACAAAACTACTTTTACTTAGCATAAGGGTTAGGGTTGTGCGTGGGACACGAGTTAGGAGCAAACAGTAAACTCGTGAGAAAATCGCACCTTGTATTTTTGGTGTTATGGCTGGACCTCTGCGCCTCTGCTTCTGGAACCCTTGGTCAGGAATGGCCCAAAGGTCGCGGGGGGCGTTTACTGGGGGGAATGACTTTGGGCCAGCTTGGCTGGGCCTCTGTTTTCCAAGAGGACATCAATCACCCTAGGCTGTTTCTAGCCGCCAAGAGTGGTACATTGATGAAAACTGGGGGTAGCACGGCTGCACGGGTTTGCGGTGGCTGCCAGGCTGTCCGAGCACTCGGGTCTGATGGTCGCTTTCCATCTTTTACTCAAAATCCATCAAGATGCATCAGGAGGCTTGGTAGAACCAGCTAACAGTCAGTGGGTGGCCCTGTCAGACCTCGGAATTCCAAAACCCACTCGATTTTTTTGGCTCCTTCAGAGCTGTGGACATCTTTTTGTAGCGCTGATGCAGCTAGAAAGGAAGAACTAGCGTTAGATGCGATCCAATGGGACCAGAGCTGGGGGTAGGTCCGGCAGGTGTGTCTCTCGTTGATGCACGTCTCAAAGGACGACACCGTCAAAGCTGGCAAGTAACTGGGGAGCGGGGGGAACCAGGATGGACGAAGACTGTTGTTGTGCTTCCTATCACGCCTTCAGTGTTCAACCGCCTTGCAGTTTGCAGTGCGCGAACCACACGCAAGGCAACATGGCTTCTGGGCCACTAATTTTTGAGCCGCACCGCTTCTTGACAAGTCAAATTGTCGGGAATGGAATAACCAACCGCAGCAGCTTTATGGTGGAGTTTGGCGGTACCTTGAACTGGGTGATGGCCTGGCAGCAGATACATGTACCTTTCTACGGAAGCTAGATACCTAGATTTGCTGCTTTCACCACACACGACCAGCCAGGATGGATGCACAGCATTTGGAAGGACTGATATGTACAGTGTACATCTAAACTCGATAGCCGGAGGTACGATGAGAGGTACCGCGTACCGCCCCTTCATGTAGTGCATGCGGACTTGCACATTGACACCAGATCGGTGTCTGTCTTCAATGCCAGGATCGATGCACAGCTGGCTGGTCATCGACTTTACCGGCCGGTCTGAGTAAGGTAGGTAGGTAGGTATAAGAAGGCCGCCGAGGAACTCGCTTGATTTCCTTCTCACTCGGAGACTCGACGGACATGCCCAACACAAGCCTTTCGAGTATCTCCTTGCTTGCGGTTTTCGGTCTGCTATCCTCATTAGTTGCTCATCATATTACCTTTGAACGACTCCCCAAGACGTCACGTGCACATACTTCCTCCGTACCTACCTACGCATCCAACATATCCGCTCCTTGAAGGCCAATCATGGACCCAAAGCACCCCAAGAAGCCCTCCAGCTCGACCCCCGGTATGAACCTCCATGTTGACGTCAAGCACCTGGGCCACCATCTGCACCCGAAGCAAACTGACAGTGACCTGTCCCTCCCAGTATCAGAACAGCACAGCCCCCTCGCGGTATGGCTAGCACAGTCTCGACATGACGATCCCTGGGTCCGTTTCTCCCTCAAGACCGACTCTCCTTTGAAGCAACAATGCGATGATAAGGCCTCGGGCCCAAAGGCAGGAAGCGATAGTAGCTCAAGCATAAGCCTCAGTGCTGGGGTTGGTTCTTCGAAGGAGAGCTCTGGGAAGTAGGAGTCAACTTGATCTCCTCCACGCTCAGTCGCTAGAGCTTCACTTAAATATGAGATGGGGCGATGGTGATACTCACCCATATGACAGTCCCGTTGGTTTCTATGTGGTTGTATGATTTCCCGGAGCCCTTGGGGAAGCAAGCGGATTTGGGAGTTCATCTAGGTAGCCAAACAGACAAGAGTGATGGCGCACGTATTAGAATGGCGAAGAATATCAGGGTGATAAACCATGGTTGACAATAAATTTCAAATATTCGTGCGCTCTGACATGCCGAGAGATGCCTGATAGTCGAGTGGATGACCACAGCTTCAGCGTAGCTAGATGCCCGACGGGCAAGGTGAATCTGCTGCTCGTCGTCAGCGTGCCAGTCTCGGCGTGGCCCCACACCGGATCGCCGGGGAGTGCTGCTCGAAGGGCAATGTTTATCTACCCCTCCACCCTCAGCGCTTCCCTTCTTTTTTCTTCTGCTTCCTCGTGTTTTCACCACCACAGAGAACATGGATTCTCTTTGCGAGTAAGTTCATCTTTGATTTTTTTGTCCTGTTTGATTCTGCCGTTCCCCTCTCACCTTCTCTCACGCACGATCGCCTCGTTTCTCTGGCGCCGCTGCCATTGGTGCCGGACATTTTGGCGATTTCGCCGGCTCCCACCCCAGTTGCGGCTACTGTGTATTTCTGCTGGCTTCTAGAAAAGCGGCTGGCGATTTCTTCAGACTCCTCTGCAGGTTTCCACCGCTGGCTGGAACCGCAGATGTCACAGCTCTTTGAAAGTTCTGAGAGCGGTGATATTTTCCACACTTGCAAGCCTTCGCAAAGACCACCTGCATTCCCCAACTGCGAACGTCATCGCCATACTCCTCTCCCAGTCGGCGAGAAACTTGGGCAGCGGAAGTGGGATAATATGACTTTAACATTGTTGTACTGTTTCCGGCTACTAACCGACTTGTAGAACCAAGACCCTCTTCTCGGTTTGCCAGACCGCGATCGTCAAGGCGATCAACCAAGCCAACAAGTATGACATCCCAGGAAAATGCCACCAAGCTCATCTCAGCTAACAAATATAACCAGCGAGAACAAGATAGACATCAACGCGGTGGCAGATTTGATGGGAAATGCGCAGAAGTACTGCGTAGAAGAGTTCAAGGAGGCAGGCATTGATCCCTACTCGCCTGGTATGTTATTTGATAGGGGAAACCCTTGAGACAGCACATGGCTGATAGATGCTGCCTATAGCTGTTCCTGGAACTCTCCTCCTTCCTTACGAGCCCGCTGTTGAAGAGAGCGACACCATGGAACTTGACGAGACAGACCGCAGCCATGATGGCAGTGGTTCTGCTCAAGAGACCACAGATAACGATGGCGGCCTGAACGAGGCTAATAGCGAGCCCGCTGAGCCCGAGGTTGATAGCGAGTCCGCCGAGCCCAAGGTTGGTGGCGAACCCACCAACAACGCGGCAGAACCCGAGGGCAACGACGACTCCGACGTCGATGATGAAACTGGACGGAATAACAGCAAGCCCACGGTTGTATGGGAAACCTGCGGCATGACGGTCCGTGACGTGAGCATGCGCCGCCACGCGCTGACACATGGTCCGCGCGAGATGCATAGGTGCGACCTGGCGCACATCAAAAATCAAGGCGAGAAGTGCGACCAGGTCATTCGTGACCACCACGCGGTGGTGGATCACAAAAGAAGGTACCATCACGTGTTTGCTGAGGGTGATGGCAGAGCACGGTCGACAGACACAAACTGGCTCAAACGACTGAGCCTTCGCGTCCTCACTGAACGCTTGGTTCTTGAGCGCGACATTGTCAACGGTATTAAAGAGCGATGTGGGCATGCTGCCCCCCAGGAGCTGGATGTGACGCCCAAGTCCACCAATCCCAATGACATCGCCGCCTTGACGACACACCTTGCAATCTCTCAGGCAGTCATTGAGACCCGGAACGAGTGGGCAGCCTGGGAGTCTGTGGAGGAGCAGATGAACGCCCAGGATGACAGCTGAGGGTCGTGATCTCGATAAGCAAGCAGCCCCGGTAGCGGTCGTGGCCGTGTGCGGTTTCGGGGTGCGTGGTCTGGTCGTGTCTGGTCGGCAGGGAGCAAGGAGAAGATACCGCGCCAGGTGTGTTCGGCTTGTTCGATGGGAACTGGAAGAATGTGGCCCCAAGTCTATGAGAACGGAGCGGAATTTTCACGTAGCTCGGGTGCTGAGGAACGTTGAGGATTTTACGAGAACAACTAGTCTACAGTTGATGAGAGAGTGCATCTCTCAAGAGGAAGGAGCTACCGTGGAGTATAATCTGCGAAGTGGATGCTTCGGACCGCTTTCGCATCGCCGCATCGATCTTCTCAGCCGTTCACACATACATCTGCCGTTTGGAGCGAACCTCAACTCATATAAAGTATCATTGGGAGGTGGATACATGGGGTGCAAACAACAGGGCAGAGCTTTATGGCAGACTGATCCTCTTTCATCAGCTTCTGAATGGCTGCATCGATGGCAAATAAGGGCAAGAAAGTCTTTGGCTTCTTTCTCTTATCACCCGGTCTGAAACCAGGTCTCATATCTGGTGACCCTTTCTACCTTAGTCTGCCAATACAATGTTCCATGTCCTTCAAACAAAGAAGAGTGTGTTGATGTGTCTTGGTGTTTGATGTGGGGAACGACTTGGATTTCTGTAGAAGTTCAAAGGTGACTTCGGTGGAAGCTATCATTGTGAAAGCACGTTTTCATTGTAGAGAGATGTTGACATGCTTCTACTCCCTAACGAGGAGAGACTGATATTGAACCCCTATGCTGATGTCTCAATCCGAAGCAGTACGGAAAGAAGAACCACATTGTTGGATCGGTCAACTGGAGATGATTGGCAAAACCAAGAGCTTGGCCTTGAAGCCCGCGATACGGTTCCCCGCCTCGATGGTCCCTGGATCGACAGGTCCTGACAAAGATGGAGTCAGGGCTGTGGGACACCGGCAGGGAGCTCCCTGCAGCGCACCTGCTTCGTTTGGGTGGGCGCAAAGCGGAAACAGGATGACGCCTTCTTTTCCGCTGTGTGTATGGGGAGAAGTATGGGGGCAGCCCCCATCTTCTGCATTGCCCACTCTCGTCATTGGAGTCCAAGACACCCACGTCGGCCTTTCTTTGCTTGGCCTGAAACCGTGTCGTCAAATTTGCGACTAGTAGCGTGGTTTGGCGCTGAAATGCGAGATCACGTGTAATAGAGCACGGACCATTTGGCTATTGCATCACCCCTCGAACCCCCACCACGGTTGATTGGCCGACGCCCGATTTTTGGGTTTTGATTTCGATTTGCCTGGCAGAGCGGACCGAAGGAAAGGTCGAACATAAACGGCCACTTCCTGACAAACCCTTCCTTCCTTTTCAGCGTCTTGTCGTCACTCTGCCTTTTTTTGCGCTCGGCCAGTCCACCCTCTCTCTTGCCCCACGCCCACTCTCTGCGCGTTCGGACTTCATCGACGACTCCGGTCTCCCGCTTGTTTATTGGAACTGCAACATTCTACGAAAATGGGAGAGTCACGGTCAGTCCCCCTCCCACGGACGCAGCGCGAAGCGGGCCGACGCTCGGCAGCCACGCGCGACGGAAGCTAATTTGCGTGCCCTTCACAGACAAGAACTTGTGCAATGGCTGAACAGCCTATTGCAGCTGAACGTTACGAAGGTCGAGCAGTGCGGAACAGGGTGAGTTACAGTACCTTCTTCCCCGCGCCCTTGGAAACCAGACCCGAGAGCGCGGGCGATTTGGCAAACTCCATACTGACATGCGGTTCTGCAGCGCTGCCCTCTGCCAGGTCTACGACAGCATCTTCCTCGACGTGCCGATGTCCCGTGTCAAGTTCAACGTCAACACTGAATATGCATACATCACGAATTTCAAGATCTTGCAGAGTGGGTGCCCTCCTGATGGCTCGGCCCGTTGACCGCATCAGCGCTGACCCGATTTCTCCCACAGATACATTCACAAAGCACCACATCGACAAGATGATTCCGGTCGAGCAACTCGTGAAATGCAAGATGCAGGACAACTTGGACTTCCTGCAATGGACGAAGAAGTTCTGGGACCAGTACTTCCCAGGTGGCGACTACGATGCCGTTGCTAGGCGGAAGGGCGGCGCATTGCCCAGCGGCGGTGGTGCGGCTGCTCGTGCGCCCGCTGGCGGCGCCGGAGCGAGACGTCCCGGAGGTGTGACCCCTACTACTGGGCCTCGCGTAGGCGTCAAGGCTGGCGGCGGTGGTGTCGCGAATGCGGCCCTTCAACAAGAGAATGCCACGCTCAAGGAGACGGTCGTGGGTCTGGAGCGGGAACGCGACTTCTACTTCAGCAAGCTGCGCGATATCGAACTGCTTGTACAGCAGGCTGTCGATGAGGACCCCGAGCTTGAGAAGCAGGAGGATGGTTTGATCAAGCAAATCCAGACCATTCTCTACTCGACCGAGGAGGGCTTCGAGATTCCGGAGGGCGAGCAGCTGGACGACCAGGAGACGTTCTAAAGAGCGGCGTCGTCTTGCACCCTCGAGGACCGTACATGCATGGATCATGTGCGGCGGAAGCTTTGAGGTCTAATGGAACGGGTGATCACCACATACACGGTCATAGGGAAGGAAAGGATACGAGGCATGATAAGGGCGCGGTTGGTAATGGCTTGATGAAGAGGCGGTCTATCTTGGTATGGATATCGTCATCTATACCCCTGCACACGGCTGGCGTGTCACTCCATCGACACTTGTTGGTGATTTTCAGCATAGTCCTCGCGCACCACTACCCGTATTCTACGAAGACTTGATGATAGACTAAAGCCTCCTGCAATGTCTCCATACACTGCTCCTGCTTGCAATATGTTTGTGATTTGCGGGACCGGAGACCGGGTTGATGCCCGGGACGGATCTCAACAACCGCCTGTTCCTGAGCTAGGCAGTTATCCAGGTGCCTAGAGTGCCATTACTGCGGATACTGATGACCAAAACAGTAACGAGCAGGCACCGCAATTACGTACGTAGCCAGTAAGAGCCACCAAGAGCGCGGAACAGTCATATTGGTCCATTGTCCCATTTGAGTTGCCAGCTGCTCGAGGTCCGATTGGGGTTTAGCGTTCCAACATAACACCACCCCGCTGCCAACTTTGACGCCTGGAGAGCTTGGGCTCGCCAATGACACCTGCAACCGCGTGCCAGACATCACCAGGGCTCAACCACCCGATTAAGCTCCAAACCCAGCGAACAGAACATTTCGCTTTAAACCCTCACAGACGTCACGAGATACCCGCCACGCTGCATTTGCATTTAGTTGCGCGGCTTTTATTTCTAGATCCCCTCACACCTCAGCGTTGCAAAACGGCACCCAGGCTTTCGCGAAGCTCAAAGGCTCAGTCTGTCCAGTCGATCATTTCCAGGGTCCACGATCCGGGCGCTTCTGGCGTCACAAGACCAACCCTGCCCTGTGCGCCTCACGACGTAATTGGCGGTATAAGGCCAACCCGCACCCCGACAAGTCCGGAGGACGGCCTCAACGTCTGAACCAAGACAACTACACATCTACACACCGGCTGACCAGCTCAATCTTCCCGGCGAGACCAAGGGAAGCTCACCCAACGTAAACAAAACCGCCATGGCGCCGCCCGCCGAGATCTCCATCCCAACAACCTCCCTCTGCACGCCGCCCGACGGCTCCAAGCCATACACCCTCTACAACATCACCCTCCGCCTGCCGCTGCGCTCCTTCGTCGTCCAAAAGCGCTACAATGACTTCGTCGCCCTCAACCACTCCCTCGCCTCCCTCGTCGGCTCTCCCCCGCCAGAGCCCCTCCCCACCAAATCCTGGTTCAAATCGACCGTCTCCTCCCCCGAACTGACCGAGCAACGCCGCATCACCCTCGAGCGCTATCTCCGCGCCGTCGCCGAGTCTCCCGACCGCAGGTGGCGCGACACCCCCGCCTGGCGCTCGTTTCTCAACCTCCCCGGCGGCGCGGGCGCTTCCGTCTCGGGCGTGTCGGTCGAGGGCCGCATACCGGCTATTGGGCTGCGCGACGCAAATGTTGCGGCGGCGAGTGACCCCGGCACATGGCTGGATTTACATCGGGAGATGAAGGGGTCGCTTCATGATGCGCGCGTTGCGCTTGGGAGGCGGGATAGTGCAATGGAGAATGGGGCACGGGTTGAGGCTGGGAGTCAAGCGAAGCGAGCGCTGATCAAGGCGGGGAATTTACTGGCTAGTTTGACGGACGGGTTGAGGATACTCAAGGATGGGGGGAGGCTTGGGGAGGGGGAGTTGAGGAGGCGCAGGGACTTGATTGCTTCGGCGAGGCAGGAGAGGGATGGGTTGGATAAGCTGAGCGCGAGTCTTGCGGCTAGCGGAGCTGTTGCGGGTGGTGGACGGCAGGGTCTTGCGTCTGCTAGTGAGCGCGGTGCGTTGCTGGGGAATGGCAATGGGAATGGGAATGGAGATGGGCCGCGGCTTGCGCCGAGGGCGGGCGGGAGGGTGCTAGGAGCGCCGCTGCCGGAGACGGAGAGGACGAGGGAGCTCGATAATGAGGGGGTGCTGGTGCTGCAGCGGGATGTGATGCGCGAGCAGGATCAGGACGTGGAGGCCCTGACGAAGATTGTGAGGCGCCAGCGGGAGATGGGCATGGCGATCTACGACGAGGTCAACAGGCAGATTGATATGCTTGACCGGCTGGATCAGGACACCGACGTTGTCGGGAAGAAGCTTGATGTCGCCAAGGACCGCGCGAGGCGGCTCGGTTGACGCGAGGGGCCGCCTCCCAGACGAGAAGCTGCTGTTTCTGCTGAGAAGGAAAGCGAACAGCTCCTGTTATTCTTGCGTCAACGACGCCAGGAAAAGGGAGTTGCCATCACAGCAGTTACAGCGGCGGAGGTTGCCTGGACGGAAGGGGAAGAGGAAGAAGAAGAAGACGACGAGAATCAAACACAAAGAGCGGAAAGGCAACCGCGGGTGGGAGGCGGCATGGTAGATGCAGTGCTGGAGCTGATCGTCCGGTCCGTCCTCGCGGGCGTCCAGATAGTCGTGATTTTTCGATGGGTGATCGGCAGGGTGGCAGCCGTGCTGGAGTTTGTCCTTGAGCTCTGCATGTTCATTCTACATGCATCAAGCTGACAAACTTCGCGATGGGGGTGAAACAGGAAACAGACATATAACATATTGTACGAGAACAAGAGGCGACGGGGAATCATCGCCATGAGAAGCATAGGCTGGGTTTATATTTCTTTTGTTCTAACTTTGGTGATTGTACATGAAGGCACGGCGAGACTCAAAGTTTTATCCCCGGTGAGGGAAGACCTGGTGAGCGATGGAGACACGTCCATCATTGTGGTCCCCTTTTCTACTTTTTGATACCTGGCCCAAGAGGGCCTCGGGAGTTCGATGATTTGATTCTCTGGATGTTAGAAACGGCGGATGCCATTGCTGGCGCAAAACACCAAAACTACCACGTAATATTCGACTAATAAGACGAGTTTGTCACAAGTCGTGGATCGGTATGTTATCTGGTGATATTCTACGCTGGGTATGACGTAGGTAGTTCCAGTATGGTTTCTTGAGTGACGATTTATGCAACACTGATCGGAGGTCTCGTGGTCGTGGGTAGAGTTCAAGGCAACATCCGTTTGTGTTTCGTCTCACGTCTCACGGACGGGTCAGAGTCTCTCGATCCCGCCCCGTGAAGCAACACACACGGGTTCCTACGTGTCTCCACAGACATGTGCATACGCCTGTGTTTCCGTGGAATCCGAGTAGTGCTCGGCCAACGAAACTGCGTCGAGCACGAAAATGGGGCTGCAATGAGCGGAGGGGAGGGACAGTCCTGCAAACGGAGAAGCCTCACAAACGGAAAATGGAGGGATCCAGATGGAAGTTCGACGCGGCTGCAAGCGAAGCGGTTCTGCGGCGCGGTTTCGCTGGGCTGCAGCTGTCCCGCACCGGCAGGCGGTGTGCTGGCAATGGCTACGTCACGCCAGCCCCCACCGCATGAGGTGCCACTTGCTTGGTTGCTAGGCAACGGAGCTATCGACTTCAATCTCGCACGGCGCTTCAATCCATTAGCCAATTCAATTTTCATTTAGAAGCCGGTTTGATAATTGAATTTCCACAAGCGCGGGCATGCTGGGCAGCTTGGGTCTGGCAGCCGCAGAGCTGGCCGTTTCGACAAAGTGTCACCGGCCCAGCCTACCATCCATCCATAATAATCCTTGGTGGACATCGGCGTGACAGAGGGCTGGGAACTTGACAGGCGGGAGGTGAAGGGGGGCACGGCCGGTTCGGTCGGTCGGCTTTTGCTTTGCCTGGCGGTCGGGCTGACGACAGGGGAACACACGCTCCCCCACACCAGCGACTACAGAAGCCACCGTCCAGACCTGCGGATTCGCTGGCCATTCCCGGGGCTGGTCTAGCACTCCGCGATTCGCTATGCAAGCGGGTCCTCGCAGCCTGTCACAATGAGGAGATTGTGCAATCTCGCCGTATTGGGCACAGCACCTGTGCATTCACAGGTGCTCTGGCCGTAGAAAACTGGGGACCTGCAACATGTTGCGCTGTTTGTTTTGGAGCTTGCTCTCTTCGATTCGCTGGTTGCTAATTCCTCGGGCAACGCGTCGAGAGGAGCGGGGATGGACAGGATCGGCGTTGTACGGACTACGACTCATCGGTCGTTGATGTGCGGTGGTAACGAGCTGGACAGGATGGGCGGGAAAGGGGGAGGGGGGCGAGAGAGAACCCATTTGAATAGTCTTCCGCGGAAGCCGCCAGAAAGAATTGAGGTGGCACCCGTCACCTTTTGCCTGGTTTTCAGGGTCCAGGGGGGTCAGGGTGAGGTCTCGGGAGCACCCATGCTCCCGAAGGAGACAGCTTTCTTTCGGCGGTAATGAATTCCTTTCTTTTGCCACTTCTGTAACATTGTGGTGGTGGCCTGGGCCATGCAGCAAAATTCCGGGCCGTTCGTGTTCATGACCGTTGAGGCGGCCCCTAATTCGTGCAGGCAGCGGGCTGATCTCTAGGAGGCTGATACGTGCCGAAGATTGGCTTTCATCGGGACGTTGATATCTAGGGTTTTCGAGGAGACGGGAGCAATTGGGGAAGCAGAAAGGAATCGAGAAGCTCGAATTGGCTGCAGCCCGCAGTCAGGTGTGGTGCGGGAGACGCAGGTCTGGCAGACGCGTGGATTTGCGTCCATGCACCTCCCCGGCGATCGTAAGCGAAGAAAAAAAGGCTGGCGCCAGAGCCAGACCCCAAAGTAAACACAACCAGGGCCCCTCCCCTGTCAGCGTTTTTCATCGTCCGTCCACCAAAAACAGCACTGCGTCCTCCCGCTCGGGTGCTGCACACCTTTCACTCCATGCACAAATTTCGGCGAAACAATTGCGAATTCCAGTCGTGAGGCTGGAGAAGAACAAACCGATACTTGCCTGTTTTACAGGCTCAAACGACAATCAACAAAGAGGTGGATAGGAAGGCATCAGAACACAGCATCCCCGCTTATTGCGACCGACCATTGATCAACCCGACTTGCGATCTCCATTCGAGCATTGGACCACCTTTGGTTTCCTTCATCGGGGAGTTGGGCGCCGGTTTTTTTCTTTACTGGTGAGTTGATTTGCCTTGCCTATAAGTTCGGAACTTCGTCGCAGGTGTCGCCACAGCCCCGCACGTCAGAGTCGGTGTAGGTGTTGGTCAGATCTGTTGGTGTCGACTGGAGCTGTTAGTGTTGGTATTGAGGAAGTGGTAGGGGGCCAATACTGACGTTTGCCGGTCGCAGTCTTTCTCATGACCTCACGACCCTTCATGCTTCCTTTGAGATACCACTAGACGTTCGCTTCTTTATGATCCTTTCTCGGCGTTCGCATTTATCGAGATTGACCGAGAGCGATTGACGACGGCAACTCCAACAGCGGCCGTCGCGACGAAACCGACCCAACACTTGGTATTGTCGCTGGCGGCGCGACATGAGCCAGGCACCGCCGCCTCCCCCGCCTCACGGGGACAATCCTCGAACGACGGCGGGCGGCGCTGGTCTCCCAACCGGCAAATATGACATCTTCATAATACCAGAACACTCGGCTGGTTCGGGGTTTCTCTACCTTCCTTCCTTGAAACCACGATGGAATAGCTTCATGGCAGGTGTTGCCTGCACGATTGCTGGGTTCGTCATTGGGAATAGCATCGCGCCCGCGCTTCGAGCGTGGTGGACCAACTTCCAAGGCCTGGGAAATATGGGAATGGTCCTCCTCGTCATTGCGGTTGGCCTGGGATCTTGGTCCTTTGGGAGAACGCAAGTTGACGGAGCTTCGAGCGGCAGTGGACCCTACCAGTCGGGGACCTATGGCGGTGGATCGGGATCAGGAGCATATTACAATACTCCTCCCCCAAACGCCGGACCTCGCCCTAGCCAGGCGCCACCGCCAAACCCGCCCCCTCCGCCCCCTCCGCCTCAACCAGAGACACCCAAACACGAGAGGCCGAACCAGTCGTGGCAGGATCAGCCCCAAACAGAGCAACCCCGACCACAAGCCCAACAGCCACCTCCGCCTCCGCCGGAGCCCGAGTGGGAGCAGCCTAAGCCGCAGCCCAAACCGCAACCACAGTCGCAGCCGCGGCAGGCTTCTCAACCGCAGCCACAACCCCGACAGACTCCACAGCCCACCCCGCCTCGGCCAAGTCCGACCAAGACGGACGCAAAGGGCGCCTGGGAGAAGGCCAGGGAGGAGACCCGCCGTAGGGAAGAGGAGCGAAAGACTCGCGAGGCGGAGCTCAAGCGGAAGGAAGATGCTGCACGTCGCCTGCGGGAGTTGCGCGAGAGGGAAGCCCGAGAGAGGGAGCAAAGAGAGAAGGACTCCCGCAGCAAGGAGACGAAAGAAAAAGAGCGCAAGGAGCAAGAAGCGCGCGACAGGGCTCGACTTGAAAAGGAAGTGCGGGATAAGGTCGAGCGAGAGCTCAGAGAGAAGGCCCAACGTGAAGCCCGGGAGCGCGAAGCCAAGGAGCGTGAGGCTAAAGAGGCCAAAGAGCGCGAGGAGCGAGAGCGTGAAGCCAAACAAAGGGCTGCCGAGCTGCTGAGGATGCGTGAAGAGGAGCGGCAGCGGGTAGAAACCGAGCGGCGGGAGCGTGAAACCAGGGAAGCTCGGGAGCGTGAAGCCAAGGAGGCTCGGGAACGGAAAGAAAGACTGGAGCGACTAGAGAAGGAACGGATCGAGCGGGAGCGCCAACGCAAGGATGAAGAGGACAAAAATGCTCGAAAGGGAAGCAGCTACGCCTTCTCCTCTATGGGAGAGAAAACGAGCATGTGGCCTAACGGCAAGCCCCCCGCGGCATCCCAAGCGGCATCATCCCCCGGAACAGCAAAACCAGCTTCCCCGTCCCCCACTAAACCGGCCGCTACGTCGGAAAGAGCGGCAGGTACCGAGGAAGAAGCCTACTCCTTCCGGCCCTACGATAAACCCAAAAAACCGGCCGCACGTAAGAAGTCCGTCTCCGATTTCTCCGAATCATCGTGGGCCCCTTCAGCCTCCACGGCAAGAACAACGCCACCTCCCTCAATGCGCGGGCCATATACCACGGACGACCACAGAAAGATCATCATCAAGGCCGTATATGTCTTCCTCAACCAGTTCTCCAAGACACCTGCCATGCAGCTCGTCTCGGGGTGCGGTTCCGTGACGGATGGCCTGATCATGCGCATTACTAGTGCGGGTATCTTTGTCGACGACGACGTCCGTTCTCAGGCCCAGAGAGACTGGGATATTAAGGCTTGGACCATCAAGCAAATTGAGGTATGGTGCCCCACGCACGCGTTGAATTCAGCTGCTTCGAATACCCCCGGTTCGGTCCCCACAAACCACCCCTTTTACAAGCACATGCCCAGCACCGCTCGCCGTGCTGCAGAGAGGGGCGCTACAAAAACCTTCATCGGTGAGGAAGCTGTCGCCTATCTCGCAGAGCTCGGACGCGGATGTCAGGACACGTGCCAGCGCGGCCTATCTGCTTCTGCGAAAACTTCAGTATCGGGCAACTCTAACAACAGCAACAAGTCTGGAGAGTGGGCGTCCAAGGGCCTACACGTTCTCCGCGTCAATATCCGCGACCAAGAGGGCAAGCGATACCTGTTCGTCATCGAAGAGGAGCAGAGCCCCAAGATTTCAATGGGTCTGCAAAACCTCCGTGGCGGCAGCCAGGTCAGGTCTCTCGGATTTGCCGGACTCAGTGGCCTCGAGGCCAAGTCGATCCTGGAGACGCTAGGTTGGAGTTGACTCCTACCTCCTCCCGTTCTTTGGGCTCTATACGACATGTCGACATACATTGCTTACCACCTCTCGGTGGCCACCCTCGAGGCGCTTCAACTCGCCGCTGCTTTCGATTCGGGTACATATTTGGTTCCTTCTGGTTCTCGTCCCATGGCATCGGTGCCTGCACTAACCCTAGCCTGACGACTTTGGCTGCGATCAGAAGCTGAATGGAGATGGTGTGGACCGGTGGATGGGATGGTAGCCTAACTGGCTTTTTTATACCCCCAAGCGAGCGAGCGAGTTTGGTGATGTTGTTGTCATGATATTATGGGATTTGACGAACGCGAGGAGCGAGCGGGAGCAAGTTGCCCAGCCACATGGGCTGGGCTGGAATGAGCATCGGAATGATGGAAGAGATGATGGAATGTGTGGGGCGAATGGGTGCGAAGACTGCATATTTCCCATTCACTTTACAATCTTGCATGGCATAGCATGGCTTGATGGATACAGGAAAATGGATACACCACGACGTACACAATGTTGGGAGTATGAGATGTTGGGATACATTCAGTCCATCAATGGACGATGGGTGGTTTGGGATGTCGCTAGTCGAATGAAGGAAATACAGTCTTTTAATACTGCTGAACTCTGCTACTTTGCATGTGCTGTGATCGCGTTCTAATGCTGAGTGATGTGGCTTCTATTCCTGAGACAAGTGTCTCGGGGACGCCCAACGCCACACCTGCTAAAATGTGACGAGTCCGTATTCGATCTCGTTTGGTTTGTTCAAGGTGTGGTCTGCATGAGTCTTGTGAGAGGTCCGGACAATGCGCGGTCGCGAATTCAGCGACAACCATTGTTTGACTTGAGAAAGACCTACAATGACGTCTTCCGTGCCAAACCTCAGCTCTTGGAAAACCATCCAGCTTCGATTTCTTGTCACAGCTATCGTCAAACAAACTCATCTCGCATCCAACGCCAAGCACCAGTACAGCATTACGACTGCCGACAAACTATCAATCTCCCTGATGCGACCTAACTGTGACAGGCCTGCGTGGCAGTGCGGGCGGAATTGCATTTACAGGTGCTACCCGTTACCGTTCCTGCGCCTAGATTCGTGAGATAGGCGTACCTTGTGCAGGATGAATTCCCAAACAAAGCCTAGACGTGGTTTTGGTGTAGCCTGGGCTGGCAATACTGTGAGCTAGATTATGGCCATCACTCTCAATCTCATGATCATGTTGAACTCGACTCGAAACTATGTTACCTACCCAACATCACAGTCCATGGGAACTTCATGTACCTCTAAGCGCCGAGTGATTTTAGCCATCCATGCCTACCCTACCATTGCCCAAAAAACAAACACAGCTATTGCAAACTCAGCCGTTCTTCCTTCCCAACGTCCCCGCCAGATTCATCGACATATAGGCATCTCTCGTCCAATCATCATCAACGTCTCCCGTTCCAGAGACTCCTCCTCCCTGAATTCCACTCCTCGGCATCAAATCCCAGTCATCGAATGACTCTCTGCCATCCACCCCTGGAAGTCGTATCTGCGGTGGCGGTGGGTTGTTTTGTTGCTGCTGCTGCTGCTGCTGTCCACCAAACCCAGGTGTAGACGTTGATGGAGGAATTGTCGACTTCATACTAACCATTGGCGGCGGCGGCCCTCCTTGTTCTTCATAGTCATCAAAGCGATCAAAGTCTGGCAGCTCGTAGCCGTGTGGCAGCGCCGCAACAGACACCCGATTAGAGAACTGACTGTTCTTCGTTGGCGTTTGGTCGCTATCGCCAAAGTCTCTCTGCGTCTCGTCGGCCGGCATCTCGGCGAGGGGCGCGGGGGATTCTCGGAAGCTAAGTTTACCCAGCGCCTGTTGCTGCTGTTGAAGTTCGTGCTCCAGGATGTGTGGCGCTGGCTCGACGTTTCGCAAGCTGCTCCCGGCTCCGAGAACAGGATATCCTGGCCCTCCGCTCCGGAAGCTGCCGATGCTGTCGCGATGGACGTCGCCCGAATATGTATTGGAGACGCCACCGCCCATGTGCATGGGAGCTGGCTCGCCGTTCGAGGTCCCAGGCGGGCCAAAGATCGAGCCATCCATATCTTTGATGGCAAACTGGGCCATCGTCCGCATCTTGCGGCTAACCCAGCCGGCAAGGATCTTGCCGCGCTGCTTCTCGTTGAGCCGACTACGTGGGAAGTCGCCTTTGTTGACAAAGGCTACGATGTCAACAATAATTTGGTGCTCGTTGAGAATCGCGTTGACGATGACTGGCACGATGGACGCAAGGTATGCTTTGCGGGCTACCTCCACGAGGACGACAACAAGCCCACCGGCTTGGAAGACGGCGCTGAAAAAGGAGAGTGTTAGAGTACCAGACAAATGCGTAACACGGACGGGGTTTCCACTTACCAGCCGCTAGGTACCACGTTCCGGTGGCAGCGCTCGACTGAGTTTTCAATGTCCATTGGGAAGTGGCTCAAACCATTAATCTCGAAAGTCTCACCAATGTTGCCCAGCACAAACAAAACTTGCATGTCAACTTGCGCGCCGCCTGGGCCTATTGGCCTGCTGACGCTATGAAGGAAGCCGAGGTCTCCAGTGCGGACATAACGGATGGTAGGATCTTCAATGGTCCGCCCGTCGAATCGCTCGGCGTCAAACACGTCTTTGGAACCGTAAAACGACTTGACGCACGCCTCCGAGTCGACCCAAATCTCGCCGTACTCGCCGTCGCTGCACAGCCTGCGGCTTTCTGGGTTAACAATGGCGATTTGTGTTGAAACTGGCACCATGCCGGAGTCTTGTATCAACAAGGCCTTTGGATCTCGCTCTGGATCCGTCGGATAGATGAGACCGCGCCGGAGGGCTTTGGTGTCAAGCCACAACTCGATAGGCTCGATGCACATGTAGGACCTCGAGGCAATCATGGGATTCAAAACATGCGAGTACACCGTGTTGATCGCTGTCCTATCAAGCCCGGTGGCAGCGAAGTGAAGGCGGACTTTCTGGAAGACATCGACACGCGGGCGAGAGTCGGCTGATATCATCATGTTCTTGAGCTCATGGAGGGTGAAGCCTTTCCCTGGCATCATGTTCATGGCGTGATCGAGCATTTGGGGGGTGGCATATGTGTCCTTGATCTTGTATCTCGATAGTATCATGAACAGCGACGCAGGGTTCTGCGCAAACTCTACGGGGGACAGCAGGTAGGTAGGCGTGCCGATGTAGATGCCCATTAGGCACGTGTGAATGAAGCCGAGACCGGTGGTGCTTCTCACACATCCGAGTACCGGTCGCGAGCTAGTCATCTGACAAGTTTCCTTTTGGACCTTGCACATTCCGAGAATCGTATCATGGCCAAGCTGGACTGCTAGTCGTCGCTGATCGGGTGTCCAATACGTCCATATGATGGCAGGATAACCGGGTTGGACCCATGATGGGTCCATTGTAATACCGAGATCACGCAAACCATTGTTTTGCTTGGGTGGTTTGCTTGTGTTGAACATGTTCGGGACTGCCACTTTGAGGACTTGGGCGGACTGTTTTAAGTGCTGGGCAACAGGCTTCATCTTCAAGAGATGATCGACGTCTTGGTTTACCAGAACGGCCCGCACCCCGTAGTCGGAGAGCAGGTGGAGGAAGGCCGGGACGTCCTCCGACAGACGGTTCTGGTCCATGGGCGCAATGGGAATGATGATCGCGCCCAAGTTAATGCAGGCGTGGACCGCATAGATGAAGTCCTCCGAGTGTGTGTACATCAGGACAACGTGGTCGCGAGGCCGAATCTTGACTTTGTTCTTGAGATACATTGCGACTGCCGCAACTTTAGTGTCAAATTTCTTCCACGTGATACCCTTGCCTTCTTTGCCACGGCCGTCGATAGTGCAGACAGCCAGCTCCTCGGGTTGCCTGGCCACGCGCCACTGGATAAGGTCTGTGATGCTCGAGAAGTTGTTGAGAGGGGTTGATGTCCTATCATCAATGACAACCTCTCTGCGATCGATGCCTGAGTACTGTTTGTCGGACGGTGAGAGAATCTCACCCCGGGAGGCTGATGCCATCGGGGACCAGATGCCGCCTATTGGATCAACCCCGATGGGTAGGTTGAGAACAGCGTGTTCAACGGCAAACTTGACGTGCACGCAAGGAAGATTGCCAAGGTCGAACTCTCTCCTACACAGCATGTTGCCAATTTCCCGCCGTCCATTCTTCTGTACCCGGGGAAGCGCATTCGGGGCAGTAATCAAGACACAGTACACACGGAGGTGATGTTCTTGCATCAGGACATCCATACATCTCTCGGCCAGTGAGTCGAGCAGAGCCGTGTCGAGCTGCCTGGGCGGGCCCCCGTTGGCGGCTGGGGCAGTAGATGCCGCTTGAGACTCCAGAACCACAACCGGGAGATGCTCCTCGTTCACGTAAACATCAAAAGCTGAGCAGTCGAAGATCTTGGGCACGTTTCTCATGATAGTGACGACAATGTGCTGTACGAAGAAATAGCGGTGCTCCGCAATCTCGGCGCCGTGTTCCACCCATTCCACCTTCTGTCGGATGCGATCCTCGTACAAGCCAAGGACAAAGACCTTGCCTTCGATGATGGTTCCTAATAGGCCGGTGCGTAGAAACTCCGGCTCGACCGCGGTTGGCGTTGGCTCGCCGGGCTCGAACTTGTAGGGGCGAGCGTGGAAGATTTGCTCTGTGTGCTTGGGCAGCGCCCAGAACCCGCCGGACAATGAAGGAGAATCAACCCATATCTCACCCACCGAGTGAGGCGAAGCTAGAAGTCCGGTCTCCGGATCAACGACAGCGAGAGTGGCGTCTGGGATGGGATATCCGAAAGCGCCGAGACGGACAGTCCCGGGTTCGTTCGCCGACCGTTTCCTCGCTTCGTCGCCAATGGCAATAACCACTACTTCGTTGGACTTTAGCGCCTCTCTGTCAAGAAGGACTTCGCTCAGCTCGGTTTTAGCGCGCTGCTCAGTCGCCGTGACTGTGCCTCCTCCAAGCAGGCTGCCGAAGCCGTTGGAGGGAGCAGGAGCTGGCTTCTGCTCTTCCTCCTTTTCGTCTTCCGAGTTGGCGTCTGAATCGGACTCAAGCTTGAGAGGACAACCCATCCGCTCCTCGCCGCCCAGCCAATCCCGGATGCTGATCAACATGCCGCCGTGCTCTGGGAGGCAAAGCATCGGAGCAACCACTTCTCTTGCGCGTGGGTTGCGAAGAGGACGGAACCAACGATCGGCGAGGAGCTCGTTGAACTCGGAATCAACGGTCAAGGTGTCGATCAAGCAAAGCTTTACCGTTTGGAAGTTCGGCTCCATGCCCTTCTTGAAGTTCCGCGTGACCATTGGCTCCTGCTGGTAATGGTAGGCGGCTCGCTTAAGCCCAGGGTAGTCTGCAACCATGAGCGTCGGCTTGTACTTTGTGATCAAGTGGGCATAAAGCCCCGGGACATCAACGGCCTTGTTTTCCATCCACACAGTTGTGTGCCCGCCATAAACTGTCAGCAGGACGCCGAGAATCATTCCAATGCCCTGTCGAGGATCAAGGTAAGACAGCAAAATCTCGCTGCCTGCGCTGCCACCTATGAGCCTACCGTTCTTGTCTCGCAAGTCTCTGTTGAAAGTGTCGCCCTGTCCAGTCCCCGGAATCGTAGAGATAACGGCGCTGAGGCATGCCATTTGATGCATGATGGTCCTATGGCTTAAGACAACGCCCCTCAGGTCTCCGGTAGGCGCTCTGGAAAACTCGATATAAGCGAGATCTGGGACGGAGAGCGGCGGGATATCCTCTTTGCGTTTTGGATGGTAGCTTCCAAACTCATTCGTCTTCCACCACTCAACCCCTTTCGGCCAGTTAAGTTTCTGTGTGGTGATGTCGCGTTGGAATGTTTTCAAGTTGTTGTCAGTGGTCAGGGCTAGATGGGCCTGCGTGGAAGTGAGGATCATGTTGAGTTTTTGGTAATCCTGCAGCTCGTTTATTGGAACGGCCACAACGCCAGCAATGAAGCATCCCATCAGGGCAATTGCAAAGTCAATCACTTCCGAGTCCCGGTAGATGAGGGCCACCCGATCGCCACGGTAAAGAGAGCTCTTATCCCGGATCACCTGCGCGACCTTCTCGGCCCTGGCGGCCAACTTGTCCCACGTGATGGAGGCAATTTCTTTCCCCTTGTTATCCAGTACCCAGTATGCCGGTAGTTTCGCCGTCGTGAGGCCTCGGTGCCTAAGCACCGCGGCGATGTTGTCAAAATTGGACATTGGCGTGCTGGAATCGTGTGGGTCGTAGATTGCAAATGGAACCTCACGCGGCTCAAGCGGTAATTGGTATTCCAGCGCATCCAGCGGTGGCAAATCGCTGGCACTGAGCATGGGGGGTGCCATGGCAGCAGTGGGGGAGAAGGCATCGCCAGAGGAGTATCGCTGGGGCCCGCCGTACTCCCCAGGTCCCATCTGGTCATATGCTTGATGGCCAGCAAAGTCGGAGAAGTAGGCCTGTGAATCCAGCAATGTCCCCGTCCTACTATCGTAGGGATTCTGCTGGGCCACATCGGCATATGGGCCATGATGCTCTGGGTTGAATGCATAGTCCCCTGATACCATGGTGCCTGAGCGAGTAGACGCCTCGTTTGGAGCCGGAGCAAGGAATAAGGAGTCGTGCTGAAGCATTGACGGCCGGTGCTCGGCCACCGGTCCGCCCGGCGCTAGCAGTTTCGCAGGGTACGCTTCGGCCGGCGAGCCCCCCGATTCAGGGGTTCGGGGGCCGGAAGAATTGGCGCTCAGAGCCGCAAACGCGGTGGTTCGATGGCCATCGTTTGACGGGTGCGAGGAGCTGTCGGGGGAGTGGATTCGGAGGCCGCCCCGCTGTTGCTGTTGCTGTTGCTGCTGTTGCTGCTGCTGCTGTTGTTGTTGTTCCGAACCGTCGCCGAGTCCGTATTGCGAAAGGAGCTGTATGCGTCGCTTCTGATATCTGGAAAGAAAACAACACGTCAGGACATGCGCTGGTAAATATTTACGGTTCGAGAGAGGAACCGTACCCTTTTGCTGTTATGTCTCCCTCCTGAAAGATTAAACACAGCCCTAGTCAGCAAGCGTTCGTCTGCCCAGCGGCGATCAACCAAGCCCGCCGTCGTCAAAGCGACGAGGCTACACAACAGCACGAACCTCAAGCTCTCTATCCAGATCGTTCAACCTCTCCTGCAGCTCTGGGTCGATCTCGGCCATTGCGTCGGCGGGGGCCGAAGGGCCGAAGGGCAACTGATGCTGCTGCCGCTGCTGCGATGCTGCAAGCCGCCCGGTGCTGTCGGGAACGGAGTGGGCGGAATCGACAACCCGACTACCGGCAAACGCGGCGACTGCTCGGCGGCCGTGCTAAAGTTGGTTTGCGCGCGTCCGCGCTGTCTGCCCGGAATGGCGTTTGGGCGCAACTTTCTGCCAGCCAAAGACAGGGCACTTCAACGTTTGGAGCGTGTTTGTGGTTCGTCCAAGTCGTTCCTTGTGACGTAGTGGTTTAGTTCGGCTTGATTGGACCAGATGGCGGGGCTGGGCTTGGACGGGAAGAGGACCCTGCGAGCCCCGCACCTTTGCTTGGCGATGAGCCCCGCTCCGTCAAAGCCCTGACTGCGGGTTCTGGAGGCAAGAGTCGAATGTTTGTCTAGACTTCAACTGGTAGATGATTAAATTGGCAGCTATCTTTGTAGATTTCTGTTTTTCTCGCTTCTTTTATTCTAGAACAAGTACTACTTCCACCAAGGTCCCCCTACCTCTCAATATGTCTCTCCGACCACGCTTCGTGGGGGAGGGGGGGCAGTTCTTCAAGGAATTGAAGACCTCCCGATTACGGACTAAATGGGACGTCTCTCCCAAGTCACGAGCCCAGCTCGGCTAAATGGGCTTGCTGGATGCCCATGAGACATCAATGTACAGGCGGATTGTACGAAAGGCCTGGCCAAAGAAAGTGACACTTTCCTTCGAGCGTCGAGCTGTCGAACCGGCAAGTCCTTGTATCAGTTGCATACAAACCATAGACCGCTCAAAAATGGGGTAAGCTATCTCATCAAGAGTTGGCCAAAAATTTTCTGTGTGGAAGGTCCCTCCAACACATTATACCTGGGAACATCCTCGACGCAGGGCAATTTGCCGGAATTTCCGCCCTCCGAGCTCAAAGCCCGGGCCTTCTCCGGTCTCCGAGCGCTGGGTGGGTCCACAGGGCACGATTTTCCAACAAAACCAACCCATGAAATTTCCTTGACCTCTTGCGAGTCCCAAACACTCACCAGCAGAACCCATCAGGACCTGGTTGTCCAGCTGCCGACATGTTTCGAACAGGTCTCCAGCGGCATATATCTACCGTTCTAAACTGGTAAGTCCCTTTCCAAGCTTGCCATCGTGTTTCCTCCCACCGCCAGCTCGGCCCATTTCCCTTATGATGAGAATCTACGCACATATCACAGACCTGTTCTGAATTCCAGTGTTGACAACATGCTATATTCAACTGATTCCTCCACTCAACCACACACTCGCACATTTGCATCGTTGAGACTCCCGCAGCTAACCAACGACCAGACCATGCCTGCGTACAGACATACAATGGTCTTTCCTCTTCAAAGACCGCCGCTCATTGAGTCTTTGTGTGGACCTGGGCCGGTTTGTTCGTGGCCAAAAATAGACCATAATGGGTTTATGATAGATCTTTATGATGGCATATGATCGCTCCTTGATCAAGTGTCAGAGTCATGGCCTTTGTTCGGTACGGCTTGCCTATATCAAGCCTGTTCCCCGAACAAACCAACTTCGCCGCTGGTCCTTCGAGTAGTTACCAAATTGAAACTTCATTTAAAGCCTGCTCAGCGCATCTTCTATTTCTCTCCATTCAAACACCCACCATCATCAATTGAGTTCATCGTCACCCAGCCTACGCTTTGTAAAATACCTGGTATTTCTTCTCTCTGCTGCTCTCGATACTGTCCAAGATGTCGAACTATGAGGACGACGAGGATCCATATTGCGGGGCGGAGCTACCGCAAGATGATCACCTAGCCCAGTCGCTGCGGCATCATTCACCGCAACAAGTGGAAGACGTGGATTTGTTTGAAGGAAATGCGGACGATAATCGGGTAGTTGACGACATCTTTGCCGGGAAATACGTCTATCCCCACGAATCGCCGGACTACGACTTTGCACTGCCTCAGCAACAGGATGATGATTCTCAAGCAGAGTCATCCAAAACCCAACAGCTCACGCTACCCCAGTCTGCACCATCACCATCGGTGCCAGCGGCAGAGTCATCCGAAACCCAACTCACGCTGCCCCAGTCCGCACCATCACAGCCGGTACCAGCGAGAACCCCACAACTCGCCCTACCACAGACTGCGCCATTACAACCGGCACCAAAGAACCTACCAAACTCACGTGGGCAACTGTTACAGCAAGGCTGGCAGAACCCTTATCCCACGTATGGAAACAATGCGCATTCTGGGGATATCCCACTCCAGTCTCATCAACCGCCGCCTCTTCAAGAATTCCAGTTGCAGCAGACCGGCTATCAACCGCTGCACGCTGTCTCGCAACATAACGGACGGTTTCCGGGCAGCCAAAACTTTGACACTTGGGGGAATGGACAGAGCAGCCACCTCCATCAGGATGACAACATTTCCCCGAAGACCATGGCTAACATCCACGGTGTGTTCCAAGATGGGGTAATGTCAAGCCTTATGGCCAGTTCTGGGCCCAGCGCCGTTCCCGCAGCGGGTTTCTCGGACATTGATCCCGCTCTTGGGTTCAATCTCAGCGCCGTTCCGGAACCGGGTTTCTCGAACGATCTCGCTCTTTCGTTCGACGAAGTCAGTTCCATCAGAAAGATTTTGCCACCGCACCAAAGACACCTCAAGATAAGAGTTTTAGGCCCGCCGTCACCAAGCCCGCCAGCGCCGTCATTTCAAGGCCAGGCGAAGCTCAAGCAAAACAGAAAGCTCAAGGACGATCCCGATAACCAACCATCGGCATTCTACTCCACGGTCGATCCGGTTGCGCCCTGGGGGCCGATGGACAACGCAGGCAGGTACATCTTCGATTACTTCAAGCAAAGTCCTGAGCTGTGGCCAGCCAAAACCTACAGCCGAGATCAACTCATCCAGTTCTTCCTCGGTAAAGGGCGGGTCCCGGCCAGGAATGATAAGCTCATTATTTGGATCCAGAACACGCCGGCACAGTCCAACGAGCGCTACTGCGCAGGGACAAGCTCTGGCAAGTGTCGTTGGTCGGGCTGCCCAAACCCAGGAAGGACAATCCTCAAAGGGTTTCTGCGAGTGGCATTTGACGAGAACTCATACATGACGAAACATGGCACCGCCGACCCATACCACAATGCCGGCTACATGCACTTGTACTGCTTTGAGGAGATTTTTGATCTTGGTTTCCTCATCCACTGGAGCGAAACTTTGTGGAACTTTGAAGTCCTGATCGATACACGGGGTTTCCCTCGCGAGAACAAGAACCGCATGTCTCTGACGCGGGACCATGAAGAGCTTGAGCAAGTGTTCCACCACTGGAAGAACGAGGAATACATAAGAACCCTGCAGAAGCTACGGGACGTTTCAAAGCGCCAACCAATGGACATGCCCAGCGTTTGGGCATTCGATGCGTTACCCAGGGCAAAGAAAGACTGCCTCTGGCGGAGACTCACTGATAAGCATCTTAGTCTCGAGGTCAAGGGCCGTCAGGCAACTCGAAATAAACGCGGGGGTGCTAACATTGGTGAGCACAGGGGTGATCTACGCAAGTTCTTGGAGCTCAAGGGTCGGCTGAAGCGCCAACGGCAAGACGAGGACGAGGAGGAGGATGGCCACGGTGATGGCGAGGGCGAGCTCGAGGCTCGGCCACGAAAGCGAAGCCGTCATGCTGCCAACAACCTCAACGAGACGAGCCAAAGTTTACGCCGCAACCCGCCGTCGCCGTTGCGACTGAACCAAACGCCCATTGAGCAGTTGCATGAGTTCCACCGAGGGCACCAGAACAGCGGGGCATGGACCCGCGCAAGGAGCAAGGACACGGTGGAATGCATTCAGAAGGTACTCAACAGTCCAACCCGTCTCAGTAGGCAGGCTGCGAGTGAGCTCGTGGATTTGCTCCAACCCCAGCCGCCCCATGTGCGCGACAAGGTGATCTCGGAGGCTCCGGAACATGCTAGCAGCCTGCTACAGCAACATCTCTACGATGATCAGCTCGAGTCCCGGGTTGGCCGACTGCAAAAGACTGCAAGGCGCGAAGTGAGCAACTTCACCGAGAGGCTGGAGAGGGGTGGCGATCCCCGGCGGTTCCACACCCACTAAACAATAGCAAGGGGGCGCCGTGATCAGGCTCCTGCCGGCTCGGTGACTTTGTCCTTTCTCTCTGTTAGTCACGCGGGCAGACCGAGTGAAAGAGAATGAAAGACGCAGTCTTGGTTCCTTCAAGAGGGTCCCCCCAATAAGATACCCCTCCCAAAATAGAGTTAGAATTGTATAAAAAATTGAATAATTGAATAAAGGTTTATTGAAAGAAAGATCAACGATTACGTGCGTCTCTGTTTGTTTTGTGCTCCATGTGGTGACAGTTTTTCGTTGTTCGCTGTGTATCTTCAAGGCAAAACGGCAGGGGGGGCTGGTTGTGCTCCTTCGCATTCTTCCGTCTCTCTCCTTTTCCATTTGTTTTGGTGGCCTCCAACGTTTTGAGGTGGGGTTGATGCAGGGTTGCTCGGTGGCCTCGACAAATCGGGGGTCCCTTTTAGCGCAGGGGCTAAATGAGACAGGAAGGTTTGAGGCGGCCTGCACCTGACAGCAGTGGCAGTTTCGAGCGTCGGGTGCGACAACGGGACACTGCTCGAGCACCCCGCCCAGCTGGCACTAACGATCATCGACTTCGGAACGAGCAAGATGAGGCACGCTCTCCTGCAGCCGCCAGCCGGCAACGGCATGTCCGAGGAACAGCCATGAAGCCCACCCAGATCATAGCTACTCCATGGAGGCAAGCACAGATTGCATGTGCATCTTGCATGCAGCCTGCGCAAGCGATCTAGATAGACGACAAGCCAGCAGTCAGAGGCTAATCATGTTGCCTGATGGAAACTGAGGACGCCTTGCGCAGAATCGGCGTCAACGAGCACCAGCCTGGTCGTTGGGCCATGGCATTATCACGAAGTCCTATCCAGTACCCGGTAATAGGTAGGTATATAAGGTAAGGTGAATGTAACGTCCATCCCGTCTTCCCGGGCTCTTCAAGTTGCAGCAACCAAGCACCTTAGCGGATCCACGATTCCTCCCCGAATTTGAACCCAGGTTTTCGGTTACCAGCGAAACACCTACCTAATACATTCCTCACACGCCAACCACCAAGTCCAAAGTGCGTAGACTGCACACCTAGCTATCATCGGTAAGTTCTGGGCTAGCCTTCAAGGCTTGCACGGGTCACTGGTTCTCGTCGTGACGGTGGGCCGTGTGCATGGATTGGCTGGCGCCGGCTAACCAGCAGGACAGGACAACAGTCTTCGCGCCCGGACTGGCCCGATCGTTGACAAGACGAGCAGAGTGTCGTCAAGGTCCACCTTAGTGCCCCTTGATTTTTGGTTTTAGCAGTGGGGGCGAGGCTCGGGCAGCTCCTCAAGGTGTTGTTGAACGGGATCCGCCAGCCGCTTCCAGCGCGAGGGGGGCAGGTAACCAACCGACTAGGGGATAAAAGACAGAAAACAAAAAGAAGAGGGTAAGTCGGCGGCGCCGTGTGCACACCGCACTGGATTCGAAGAAAGGATACCTAGCTTTCTTGCCAGGCCAGCACCTCGGTTCTTCGACCTCGACTTTCCCATCCCTTCCCATCCCTTTCATAGCCTCGCACCCCTCCCCTGTCAATTGTCGCCATCCGACAACTAAATGCCACGAAACTGACCGACAGTCAGCAAGGCCGCAACTAGGAGTCTATAATACACGGCCTACTGCAGCTCGCCAACGCGCGCGCGTCGCATTCATTCGCGCAGGCTTATCGCGACAGGCGACAGGCGCATCATTGTTCGAGACCTCCCAGGTCCCCGAATCAATCCGACTCGCTATCCCGTTGTGCAGCGGCGACCGACGGGATCCCAGACAACGACCGCTTGTCTTGTCGCACAGCGGGACGAGTGCTTGTCGCAGCTCCACCATACCCCGTTGTTCCCCACGGCGTGTTCCCCGCAGCCTCATCCTCGTCCGGTGCACAGAGGAGACCGTCATGGGAGGAGGAGCTACTGGAGGGCGCGGGGAGGATGTTGCCGGATCGACGAGGCAAGAAGCGCTGCATGTTATCGTCCTCGTAAGTTGTGTTTCGCTCTCTTCTCCCTGAATGCGAGCCATTCGCATTTCGTTTTGTCGCTTCCATCCTCCGATGTGGTCCCGTCTCTTTCTTCGCGGAAGTCGCGTGCTTCTCCCTTCTAGAACACTACCGTTGGCCACCCCCACTCCTTCGCCAGATCTGCTGCAGCTCCGTCTTGTTGCTTTTGCCAAGCCACAACACAAGCGTGCTGTGGGAAATCTCATTGCCAACCAGATTGGACTGATCGTACTTCCGCCCCGCCAACGTCTGGAAGGGGAATTGATATCGGATTTCTCATTCCGACGTGACTTTTTCTTTCTATCTTTACCATCCCATCGAGGCCAGTCATCCCACAGGTGACAGGCCTGTACCTTTGTTGAAGAGTTACACAAAGACATCGGAAGCAAAATCGCCTCCCCTGTCCCTTTTCTTTTCTTTGTCCATTCATGGATGTTGTCAAGAGCGCCCGGTAGCATGGGTCCTGCAGAGCAAAGGCCAACCCACCTCTTCTTCACTGCTTAGTGGCAGACGGGATGCCTCCGCCACCCATGCCCCTGACTCCTAGCTGGTCTAAGACGGCCACAGCCGCGAGCAGACGGTGCCTTGCATTGCCCTGCAAGGACACTTCGATGCTGGTCCACAGAGACACTGATATCGTCACGGAGGAACGACTTGATAACGGGAGCTAACTGGTAACCAGGGCTCGGGTGGAGGGCCTCTAGAGTCGAACACTACCTCGGTACTCGTGCGCTCGGTTGCATCTGGATGGGGGAGGGGCTCGATCATCAGTATAGATGCGGGTGTGCAGCTTAGTGGTATAAACAGGCTACTGGAACAGACACAGCCGCCGGGGCTTGGGGAAACAGAGGAGCTGTCATTACCTCATACACTCACAACAGGTCCTTTCGCTGGGCTTGAGGTGCCATACAAAAAGCCACTAGCGAATGCGAGCCACATCGTCTATTCGCTGATCGACACATGGCTCATTACCCACGCGCACCTCGATCACGTCGCCGGTTTTGTTATTAACACTGCTGGGCTGCCAGGAACCCGCCCCAAGAAGCTCGCTGGGTTGCCAAACACTATCGCCGCACTCAAGACTCACGTCTTCAATAATGTCATATGGCCGAACCTTACCGACGAGAACGACGGCGCCGGGTTGGTTACATACATGCGCCTGGTTGAAGGCGGTTCCCTAGCTTTGGGAGAGGGTGAAAGCAAGGGATATCTGGAGGTCAACGATGGGCTAGCCGTCAAAGTCTGGGGCGTTAGCCATGGCCACTGCATCGAACGTCACAGCCATCGTGGCAGCGGTAGCACCGCCAGTGTCTACGGTCGTCAGGGTAGCTTCGACCTTACATCGCACGGGCCTAGTATTGCTAGTCTTGGCATGGGCTCCAGCATGGGGGTGTTCTCCCCATCCCTACGCTCGGCAACACACCACAGCGCGCACAGCGCGAGTACGGGTAACAACCCGATGCTCCACACGTTTCTCCAGCAGCAACAGCAACAGCAACACCGCGAGATGAGTGCCAGCCAGTCGGGTCTCGCCGCGTCAGCCATAAGCACTGGACGAGCCGGCTCCGTGTCGGGTGCTGGTACCCCCTTCGGCGAGTCCGTGTGCGTGTACGACAGCTCGGCGACCTTCATCCGTGACATCACAACGGGACGCGAGATTCTGGTCTTCGGCGATGTCGAACCCGATAGCATCAGTCTGTCACCGCGCAACAGGATAGTATGGGCGGAGGCGGCACCCAAGATCGTATCAGGCAAGCTAGCTGCGATCTTCATCGAGTGTAGCTACGACGACTCGCAATCAGTAGACCGTCTCTACGGCCACCTCACACCACGCTTCGTTGACGAAGAGATGCGGGCACTGGTCTCGGAGGTCTCTGCCGTTCGCCTCGAGTTAGAACGCGCGCACGCTGTTGCCACAAGTGATGCCATGGAGAGGGGCAATTCCAGCGATACTAGAAGCATCTCTGACAAGAAGCGCAAGCGCCACGGGTCGGACGGCGTTGGTGCTATGCTTACCAGGAGGAAAACATCAGAGCAGGTGCCAGTACTGCCAACGAGCCACCCGTCACGCCAAATTCCGTCGCGCCTCAATACCGAGGAATCCATCTCCCCGAAGACAGCCAAAATGTCGTTTATCGACTCCCTCTCCGAGATAGCATCCAACTCGACGGATTCCCCCCACCTTGCGACCACGACGACCAAGTCGGCTCTTGACGATGTCGACTTGTCTGCCAATTCGCTCAAAGTCCCGGCTTACATCGAGTCCCTCTCTGCTGCAGTTTCACCCGGTGGGACGGACTCTCCTCATCTCGCCACGCCGACGGCCAAGCTGTCGCTTGCTTCCTTTCCGGCCACGCCGGTGAGCGGGACAGGCGATGACGATGACGAAACCATCGAGGATGTCGCAGATGCTTCTGGGGTTAACTTGCCCCTGCAAGGGCTCAAGGTCGTCATCATTCACGTCAAGGACAAGCTCAACGACGGACCTACTGTGGCCGAAATCGTCCTTGAGCAGCTGAGAGCGCACGAGAGCGAGTCGAGAACAGGGTGTGAGTATATTGTATCCTACTCTGGCCTTTCCCTCTATCTATAAAGCCTCGCCATCTTAGCATCGCTTTGTAGTGCGGATGATCTTATATGTTTTCTTTCCTTCTTTCACGCGTTCCTTTCTTTACGTGGCTTCTTGCTTCCGCACTTTCTGGGATACCCACCATACTATACCTTTTTTTCATTTCTCTGGCGCTGGGGGCGTCGGCGCAAGGCAGGAAATATATGGGCACCGGTTCCTTGAAGACGCAGGGCGGTTGTTTTGTTGCTGTTCTAGTTGAAAGTTATCTGGCCTTTGTGGCTCTATACGCGGTTTATGGGGGGGGGGGGGGGG
>Ga0247758_1000350_pt1 | contig 40826 bp, 34 predicted proteins | sample UWRJL156409C4_FD_180950 | JGI IMG/M metagenome (GOLD analysis project Ga0247758, IMG submission 180950) | Plant litter microbial communities from Arlington Agricultural Research Station in Wisconsin, United States - UWRJ-L156-409C-4 | ecosystem: Environmental > Terrestrial > Plant litter >...
GGTGGTGGGTCGCTAGCAGGACGTTACTTGGGCGGCACCAAGTGCGGGATTCGTTTCCCCGGGTCCACGCCGTTCAATTGTGTGGGTCTGCGAGGGAAGGGAGGGGTGGGAGGTGTGTGATCTAGAAGTGATGCTACAAGTGGTCCACATCTCCGACCACCATGCGGCAGATCGTGCCTCAGCCTGTGCAGGAGACAACCTAAGAGAGTGTACCGAGTGGCTCTGTTTATGACACAGATGAGAAAGATGGGGCGAGGAGGCTTGTTGGCATTCATTGGAAAGAACTAGGTTACACCCCGTAGCCGAAGTTCACAGCACGTTCATTTAGTAGAGCTTGTACTCGAGCGTCATGTCCGACTCGGGTTGCCCATCGTACTGGCACTGTTGGTGATGGCTCCACGCTGCTTGACCAGGGCGTTGATGACCTGGGCAGCAGGGGGTGTCAGAGGGGCTTTGAACATGTAGCCGAGGATGCTCAGCACGCTTTGGAAGCTCTTGAAGTCCTTGGTGGCCACGCCATCAGAGGAGGCAGCCTTCCACTGGATGCGGGTCATCATCTCAGTGACCAAAACCAGGTCGATGATCAGCGGCGAGGCGAGGAGGGAGTCCTCGCAGACGTTGAAGACCCTATAGAGTAATTAGCATATGACTATGCAGCACAGGAACGCTGGGGACTTACGAGATGGTCTGGTGGCCGCCCATGAAGATGTCGGCGTAGTACTCGTCCAGCGGGCCCCAATCTCTCTCGTACTTGTGCCAGATATAGTATTCCGGCTCGCACTCTAATCGCTCTGCCCAGGTTGTCAGCGTAGTACCGCTGGTAGATTCAAAGGTAGTTAGGGAGGTAGTAATTTGGGCTTGGGAACTTGGGAGAGAACCGGCATACTGGTATGGTGCAGACAGGAGAAACTTTTGTTTCCGACTCAAAGTACGGCTCCTTGCACCTGAAGTATATGTCGAGGTCTTCCATTGATTTGGGCCTTTTCGAGGTGTTGTCGACTGTGGCAGATTCCGAGTCGCTGTCCTCAACTCGCCTGCGCTTCACCCCGCGGTTGGTCTCTGAACGCTTGATCACCTCTGCCCTAGCCCTCTGCTTGGCGACGTGCTGGAAGGTGATTTTCAAGCACTTGGAAATCTTGGTACCCATTTCTGCGTCGTATGTGCACAACGCTTTCACAATTGCGCGTAGCTGTTCCTCTGGCAGGGACGTGACCTGCGTGTTCACGGATGCCGTGCTTGGCGGTTGTTGAAATTGTTCCATCAAGTCCATTTTTTTGAGCGGAGTGTGATAAAACCGAGGAAGAAGGGATTTAGTTGAGGATGGGGGAAGAGATTAGATTTAGTGTATAAGTTGTGTTTGATAGGGATTTTAACGAGTTCAATTGCTGACGCGTCTGGTCCTTGGGCAAACCATATTGCTTTTTCGGCCACTATCCCTCTGACCGCCACACGGCTGGTCACCACTTGTGTTACTTGCCACTCCGTATCCAAGAACCTTTCAGGAGGAAACTTACCAACTGAGGCAATCAGTCAATCAATCTCATCCAAAGACATTCCCATTCCATGGAATGTTTCTGATCTTGGAACATCACCTGGGTTAGGGTTGCCAGTGCAACCAACCCCTGATCCCAACGACCCCACACTGAAAAGACTCCACCGAAAACGCGCGACGCGTCAATTTCATCACCGTTTGCTCACGCACCCACGTACCCTCAAGATCCCCCAAAATGTCACCCATCGACCCCAAAATCGCCCAAATCACCAACGCACCAGAACACCACCTTCGCACCGTCCTGGAAGCCCTGTGCACCACCGACCCGCAAACGCGTGACCTCATTTGGAACCGTCTCTCCAACGCAGGGGCCTTCACACCACAGCCAGTCAAGATGATGAAGCGCAAGGCTGGTGATGGCGAGAACGAGAATGACGCCATCGACGGCGACTCGAAACGCACGAAGTTTCCGCCGGATGAGCATCTCTGTGTGAGATGCGGTGACACTTTTTTGGAGGAGGAGAATGGAGAGAGGGCTTGTCTTTATCATACTGGTGAGTGCCCTGGATCAGCGGGTTGGCGGGAGGGATGTTGCTGATAGGTACGGAATAGAGGACATGGAAGCCAACGACCAGCATGAATTCTTTGCGGATATGAATGAGTTTGAAGGGGACTGGGATGATGAAGAGTATCAGAAGGAGTGTCCGGAGGCGTTTAATTATATGTGCTGTGATATGGATGGCACGATGAAAGGGTGCAAGTATGGATGGCACTGGGCCGTTGATGACGAGCGAGGACCTGTGCCGTTTCCGGATGCGGATGCGGATGTGGATGAGGATGCTGGGGATAGGAAAGAGGAGCCGATTAAGATTAGTGATGATGAGGAGGAGGAGGAGGAGGAAGGGAGTGAGGGTGAGGAGCGTGTTACCTACAAGTAGCTTGGTGGGCACTTACATATGTCTGTAAGGTACGAAGTACGGTTGGGGCATTCCAGGGCTGGGCATGTTTTTTAAGTTACTGATCTTTTCCCCTGTACAATCAGGTAGGTATTACTGCTCGTAAAGCTCTTCTAGTGTAGAGGTGTGGAAGTGCTAGTGTCGTTGTGGGTTAGGGGAGTTGAAATGTTAGTCAATAACCAACCCCCGATCACCAAAAAAAGTCACACCGAAAAAGCGCGACGCGTCAATTTCGTCACCGTTTGTTTGCACTCCACTCCACCACAGCCACGAAACCTCAGTTCCCCTCAACAAGGGCCCCGGGAAACAACCATGGCGCCAATCGACGAAATAACTCAAAAAAATATCAACGCGCCCGAGCACCAGCTCCGAGCCCTGCTCAAGGTCCTATGCACATCCCACAGCGAGACGCGCGACCGCGTCTGGGACTGTCTCTCGGTCGTCATCTCGTTCGATACAGAGCCGCTGGTCAAAGCAACGAAACGCAAGGCCAACGATGTGCCTGATAGTATTGGTGAGTCAGACGCGAAGCGCGCCAAGCTCGAACTGATAAACGATATCCACCACTGCGTGCGGTGCAACCAATCGTTCTTGGAATCTGAGAACGACAAGGAGGCGTGTTGGTATCACCCCGGTGAGTTTTGTTCCGAGGACTCCCTTGAGCTCCATACTATCACTGCCTTCGGCGTTGTATCTTCGTCCGCGGTACCTTCAACTAACTAAAATTGCCGACAAGATGCCCGATGCCACCCCTTCCGTTCCTCGACTCCACTCTCGATCTTCCCCTCGACAACCTTGAACTCACCTTGCTCTCGCCGGTGCTGAGCGCGACGGGTAGGCCCCAACTCCCACAACATGGGCCAAAGAGCCAGATCCACGGAGGCCCAGAAGACTGCAGAGAGGGATCGCCTCCACACGCCTATCACTCATTCCCAAGCACCAGCGGCGCCGAAGGTAAGGAACGCCTCTTCTACCATGTCGTCGGAGCGCAGATCATAGAGCTGAGCAACGCCAAGGGCGTGGCGCTGGCTGCCTGGCTGGCTCTAGTTGCCGATGTGGATGCCGCCATCTTCTTTTACATCCTTCTTTCTCTCACACTCACTCACAGCCCAATGGACTGGCGATCCGCGGATCCGCGCTGCATATCGTCATGGTCAGCCATGTTGCGAAACGATGGCGGATTGGGAAGAGGAACCTTGCCTGCCAATTGTTCTTTGAATTTTTCATCCGAACTAGTCATCTTCACTGCCTATTGTGAATAGCTCCCATTGAATTAGCTATTGTTCTTTAAATCTTTCATGCGAACTCTTCACTGCTGATTGTGAATGAGGGTACCATTGGTCAATTAGCTATTGTTCTCCTTTGAATCTTTCACGTGAATAAACCCCCTTCCCATTTTCAGCTTCCCACTATTCCCAAATGCGTTAGCCAACCCTCACTAATTAATTCCCAAAGGCGTTAGCGCAAGCCATCTTTCACAGGCTCCCAAAGCCGTTAGCGCGTTAAGCACTATAAACATGAGTTCCACGATTGTTATCTCGGCAAAAATGCATCCTCCCTCACACTTCTACTTCCGCCCAACAGGGAACTTCCTCCTAATATGGATACATATACTGGCGGTAACTACGACCGCTTCTTAGCGCGTCGAGGGACCCTGCGCGGGCCCTCTCCTCAGTATGCCCCTGTATTTAACCTTACCCCTACAGTGGGCCCTCCCCCACGCCGTATTCGTGGTTTAATCGACAGCGAACTTGACAATCTTGTCCGTACGGCTTTCGATTGCGACGACAGCGACAATACCCTCCGCGGCATGCTCCGAGCCGCTATCGACGCCATCCAACCCGACATTTTCACCTCGCTTTGCGCGTATCGTATCGGATTTGCAGGCGACCCTTGCTCGGAGCTGACGCTGCTTGTGACGGTCCTTCCTGGCTCGTTAACAACGTCGGAAGCTATCCAAGCCATTGGAGATCTCTTGGTTGTGCTGGAAAGGTGGGGAAAAGAGAGAAAGAAAAAATATCTGAACCGCGTTGACCTGTCTCTAGCCACGACCAACGACTTGGCGCTCTTGCCATTGAGATTGCCGAGCAGATCGTCTCCCCTGCTTCCGGTGACTCGATCCTGCACAACAAAACTCCAGGTGTCAATCCCTCGGAGGAAATCAAAGCAATCTCGTACAATGAGCCTTCCTTTGGCTCGAGCATCGGCCTTGCGGGAGGTCAGCAGATCACAGGAACTCTAGGGGCCTTTCTCCGCATTATAACGAATGATGACACACCACAGTGCTTTGCCTTGACTTGCAGCCACGTTTTATCACCTGGTACGTCTTTCCGTGGAATGTGCCCCTACCCCTACGATAGTAGCATGTGCTGATATTGTAGCATTTGCAGCTTCCACGATGCCCGCCATTACTGGTGACCATCCAGCTGTGGTTTGTCCTGCTGACAGAGACAACTTCCATTGGTGGCAAGGTGCTGAAAACTTAATCAAAAAAGTCAACCAGCGCCAGAGTACTGAAACCTCCGAAATGGAAGCCCTTCAAGCCGCCCAAGCCCAAAAGCACCGCTGGCAATCTTATTTCCATCCCATTGGTACCCTACATGCAACGTCAGGCTTACGTACAAGCATGAATCACTGGGTGTTAGACTGGGCCCTTATAAAGCTCGACCCAACCCGCTTTGCGTTTAAGGAGTTACCGAATGTAAGTTTTTTTCTTCTTCTTCTTCTTTTCATGCACTAATGAGTCTTTCTATATAGATCCCTCTACCTTCCAGCTGCACGAAATTCGAGTCAAATCTTAGCCTTCAGGCTTTGAAAGAGACAACTTGGACACCCCGTGCCAAGATCGCAGCTCCTATGACCAAGGGCTCTGACATGTTCAAAATTGGCCGCAGTACAGGCCACACGGTGGGACAACTTCACGATATACACGCCAGTGTCACCATCAACTACAACATAGACGGACCGGACGGTAAGCAGAGCTTTCTGCTAAAGAGTAAAGCGCTTGTTATTCGCGGCACCACCCATAAGATCTTTGCCAGCTGCGGAGACTCGGGTGCCCTTGTGCTGAACGGTCATGCGGAAGCCGTAGGTATGGTTACAGCTGAGGCCGATCTCTCAGTAGCCGATGGTGTTGCGTACGTTTCGCCCTTCACGTCTATTCTTGACAGCATCAAGGACATCCTAGGCTGCCAAAGCACAATGGTTAAGGTGGAAGTGCTGTAGCGAGTTAGACGTTCTAGGAGGCCTTGAGTTTGCCTGACCACTGAATGAGACAAAACCTCACCAAGCCGAGCCCCATGGCATAGTCGCCAGTCCCGACCACTACGTCAAGGTGCCAATACTTTGATGTGCTAATACTTTAATGCTTACTTGAAAAGTTCTTGCTGGGTTATCCTAATTTACCCCACCCAAGCAAAATTTTGACGACAGACAGACAGAATAAGGGACTTGACGGCAATTCGTCACATGACACCGCCCCGGAGGACTGTGGAGGTGAACTACCATCTGCCCCACTGTCTTATAATCGTAGCGAGCTGTGACTGCTTATTAAAAGTTCCTTAACTAGTTAAGGAATTTTTACAGGGGCGTTCTTAATAGCAAGGCGCGTGGCTATTTTCTAACTCCCTCAGACGAACAGATGCTTCATGTCATCCTCCACTTAATCATAAGCGTGCAGGGTCTGTTAAGCGAGTCCAAGGCACCAAGTGACGGCGCTGCATCCGTCTCAGATTGGATTGCGAACAGGTACCACGATCCCCACGTTTGATCTCAATATCTACAGAGGGTAAGCTCATTGGGACCATTGCCCTACCTAATCATGGCGCTGACCGCTACGGCGTTCGCGCCTCGCTGCGCTGCCTATACATTGGCAACTTCCGGAGGCGCTAGCTCTGAGCCGAACCGCGATTATCTCTGCTACTGCTCAACCCCTCCCTCGGTTCAGCTTCCTTTCCCTCTATGACCGATATGACCTGGACGATTTGCATGGACGGGAGAGTTGGCAGAGTCAGGGTTACAAAATATGTCAGCAGTGTACTGGCTATTTTAAAGATTTAGTGTGGGAAAAAGGAAGGCGGGGTTAAAATGGTTCAGGGTTGGCTATGGTGGCGTTTGAGCGACGATCACAACAAAACACGGGCAGTGACGCGTTGAGTTCATCCTGACCACTTTTCACAGAACCCTCTCAAGGTGAGAACTTCGCAACCGGAAAAAATGCCAGTGAAGAACGCCGACCAGAAAACAAAAGTGCAAGCCATTATCAATGCGCCAGAACAACATCTCCGTGCAGTCCTCAAGGTGGTGTGCACGGGCGATGTCGACACGCTCAACCGCGTCTGGGGCGCTCTGACCATGATCAAGACTCTGGAAGGCCAAAAGCGCAAAGCCAAGGATAACGCTGCTTCAGAGAGTAGCGCAAAGCGTACCAAACTGATCGAGGATGCCCACCACTGTGTGCGATGCAACAAGGCCTTTTTGCAGGCCGAAAACCATGAGAAGGCGTGCTGGCACCATCCAGGTGCGTTGATGGCATTTCCACCTTACCTACTTCCATGGATTCTGGACATCGTGCTGACACTCTGTTTAGATCCGGAATTGGAAATTGACTACGATGCTCCGACGTGGGAGGGCTGGAACACGAACGCTCTGGGTCCGATGATTTCTGAAGAGAACAAGAAGGAGTACCCTGAGGGTTTTGTCTTCATGTGCTGCGACAAAGACGGCACTTCGAGCGGCTGCAAGCTCGGCAGCCACTGGGCCGCTGATGATCCGCGGGGAAGCCCTCCTCCGCCAGACTCGGAGGGGAGTGGTGAAGACGATGAGAAGGAGGATGAGGAGCCTGAGGTCGTTCAGATTAGCGACGACTCGGACGATGACAAGCCCGAAGATGAAGACGATGTCACAGTGTGATCTAGCTGGTCTTCTAGCCCTCATCAGCCAACTTGATAATAGGACTTACACATAACATTCGGGGCTGGCCCGCTTGGAACAATAATTTCCTCTGTCCCATGTGTAACTATTCGGTCAAAAAAACTTTGTTTTCAACGTCACACCCGACGTTGGGGGAACTTTCTTCGAGGGCTTTCCTTTGTCCCATGACAGGGCCGGTGCTCTCGGAGATCGTGCTTGGCCTTTGGTCGGGCTCTTGAATACCATACCAGCACACACAATCGGGAGTCAAAAGAACCCGGCCCGGATTGCAACTCGATGTAATTACGTCGATGTTCGTTGGTAGCCCCCCGATCCTTCCAATATTCAATCATCTGGGTCTGCGTACCGTTGATTGTACGCAATGTGCCATTTTACCCAGCATCACCCCAGCCAATCGTCTGCACCCACTCTATCATTCTGGACTCGGCCCCTACCGCGGACCTAATCCCGTCTCGAGCTTGGGTAAACGGGAGCGGACAGAGCAGACACTTAAGAGGTCGAAATCCCGGGAATCCTGGGCCTTCCGAACCATCATTTGTCAGCATCGCTCGTTTGGCCTGACCAAAACCATGGCCGCCAGCAACATCTTTCTGGCCCTCCCGCCAAACCCGTGCACAAACCCCCTTTTCCAACCGCCCATCTACGAGTTTAGTAACATCACTGTCATCAATAATTTCTACTGGGACTCCCCTGACAATGACACAGTTGTCGATAACTACCGCGGCCCTATCAACTTCACGGTGCGCGATGTCGCCAACAACTTCTCTCTGAACTGCAGCTGGGGATACTTCGAATATGTGAGAGACTACGCAACGACAAAAGAGGACTGGGGCTGGAAGAACTGCGTCGATCCGGCCACGGGCAGTGCACTGCCCATCGAGTCGCACATCACAGTGCGGCTCAATCTCGACCAGCAGGAGCTGATGGGCGACAGAACACGAGCGCTGCAGACCCCAATCCGGATCGCACAGTACTGGTATTGCGACACTGTGAATGGGTCGTACCCGGAGGCATACCGGGCCCGCGCTGATGTCTTCTTGAACACCGGCTGTCCCGCCGTGGGCAAGAAGAGTTCGGCAGTCGCGTGCAACACGACGCAGCCTGTGAAAGTCAAGGCGCAGTGGATCCCACGAGGGACACTCTTTCCCGGCACACGCCAGCTGGAGCGACGCCCAGCAGTACCGGCAAAGACCAGAGGAATCGCCCTACCGCCCTCGAACGACTGCCCTCTCTTCTCTAGGCCCAGGGTGTGGGATGCCGGAAGAGCCTGTGCGACGCCGGGAAAGTTCCAGGGAGCGCCGGAGCCAATGCTACCATACCCTTGCTCCCATAATTCTGTTCAAGGCGCTTTTGCGTTTTATAGGTTCACTATGCCCGCTCACTATAGCCGTGATAGCCGAAGAGGTCCTGAACTGTCTCCTTTAAGGGTTAGCACCGAAGATGACTTTGGATCAATAACGGAAGTACAATTAAGGACAGCTCACAAGATGCCATTGGATTCTATACGGAATATATCAAAGCTACGGACAATCCCTGGGTGTTAGGAGAAAGCATAAGGGCCCGTAATATTGTGTGTGTGCCTCCATTAAGTTTCGGAGCATGAAGCTAGTAAAGTGGCATATACACAAGTTTCTAGCCGGATCTATTTTTAAGAGCTGTTATGCGAGTTCCTTGAACCTGCGCAGTACCTGTTTCATGCCAGTGAACCCGCTGAAACGAAGTTTGGTATTGTATACGGCTCAAATGTCCGGAGATTAGATCAACTGCAGGAGAGTTCGTTCCGTGTACGTGTTGTTCTCGTAAACTAGCCATTCAGAATCCCCTTTACCAAGACACGTATTAAATTTATTCCCCGGCACGACCTCCATTGGCTCATTTCCGAGGTTAAACAGGATCGTCCGTTTCAACTTCTCGGTGGAGGTGGCAGCACCCGTGCGGCGTGGTTGTATGTTGGTTCCAGGTTACCCAATTGCCGTCCCGGAACTTGGTGCCTGTGTGTTTGTTACCTTCCTAATTGAGATACTGCATTTGAAATCGTCGGTGCCCTTTGTAGGTGTGTGTTAGTGATCGGTGTGACATCGTCCCAGATATGGAAGACATGCTCCGAAGTGAGAGAGAATGGAACATAGAGTAGCTTATCATAGTTGCTCCAGAACCGGTCTGGAGGTGTATAAATTCCTTGTGGAACTCCACCTCTTGTGTCTCCTGTCAGTTCCGGATCTCTATCACTCATCGAAACACTCAGACTACCTACCATTCCCACTTCAATACCCTTTTCTAAGCATCGCACCTCGTCGAAACAGCCGTATCCAACCATCAACATGTTTACTTCGTCCCTCGGCAAGGTAATAGTAGCACTCCTCCTAGGTCTCACGGCCGTGCAGGCTGGACCGGCTGTTCCGGACCCGGTTGTTGCAGCAGTGAAGTACGTCAACTTGAAGGAGGCCTTCCACCCTTCTTAACATATCCCCCAACCCTCACCCGCTTTCACATTAGTCGATATATAAATTCCCGTCGAGTCTCAACACTTAGTTAACGTACTTGGTAACAAATAGGCCTCGCGGAACCACACAGCCGATCGAATGCCCGCCGGATGAGCCGAAGCAGCCCTGGTGCGTGTGAGCAATGGTTAATACACACAAATAAGGAGAGAGGAGCTTGGGGGGTGGGGGGAAGAAGCAGAGAGAGGAAGAAAAGAAAAGAAAAAGAAAAGTAAACCTTGCGGAGTCACATCCGCCGTTGAGAATATTCTTTTTTTTTTTGATGGGGGCTGGATGTACATAGGGCGCTAGCAGTGGAAGAATTGAGTTGGTGCTTAATTTGAGCGGTAATCTGTTTGAAGGCTCCGAGGATTGGTGGCTTGCCGCAAAAGCGGAGTGGCTTGATTGATGTGGGGTTGCTACCTTTTCCTGGGTGTCAACTTAGTCAAATAAACCCAATTAAGATGCTATGGCCTGAGCGAGAGGCCATCTGGTTATTTCTCGACGCAGACGGTACACATTGCCACAGGGAAGATATATTACTATAGAGGTGGGGTGCCTATTCTTTTCAGGGCTTGGCAATTCGCCAGGTAGGTTGGCAGAAAACGGGTGTGGCCAACCAAGCTGAATGAAGCGCAGATTCCGACCGTCCCTCGTAATGGCTCCATTACTCCCTCCCTCATCGCATGTTATGCCCTAGGATTCGTCCCACAGGTCCCAATGGCGTCCTCCTCCCCACCATGCTCCTCTTCCCAACCCTCTTTCTCCGGATTCAAGCCTTTGGTCACCTCAGATAGATGGGAATCTGGGACGCGCCAACACCCCAAGAACTGCTCACCATATGTCTGGCCGGGGTCCTTCTGGGCCCTTGACTTGTGGCGATTTCCGGCACGAACTCGAATGCCCGACGGGAAGACTGGAGGGTTGGGCATTGGTAGATTTCTATCGTTTTCTGCACGCTCCGAGGCCTCGATATACTTGCGAAGCTAGCTGTAGTACTCCATGTGGACAGGCCCATTACTTTTCGGTCGGAAGCCAAACTGGGGAACTAAGGTAGACAAAGTGTAATCTTACCAGCACAAATTCTCCCCTCCTCCTTTGTCAAGCATATGGATCCACACGGCTCGAGAACAACCGGACTCGTGGTCGTGCCTTCCATCCTGTGGTTTCTGATATGATGGCGCAGCATGTGTTGGCGCCGAATCGGCTTCATGGAGAGAAATCAAGGACTGTCAGCTTTTCCGCACGCGCACACACCTGGCGATCGCTTCTGCGCTCTTATCGTAGGCTACGATAAGAACAAACAGCCGGTACTGTGTCCCAGAGAGGTAAGCAGCAACCCAGGAAGCTTTGGTTTCCAATCACGCTCCTGCCCTTTTTTGACTGGTGGGACCACAACCTCTCCGTCGTCATTTGTGCGGAAGGGCGGCTGGCGGGCGCGACGCCAGGTTGGCGTACCACTTATAGCTCTCCTGCGGAGGCGAGGTATGTGTTAGCGGTACACATGGAAGCGGAATGGGATTTGAATGGGTGTGCTCACTGTCTCCTGTAAATTTGGCATGGCCGGACTTGTTGGGCTGTACACGCTGCGCTGGAAGCTTGCTTCTTTCTTGCAGGCTGCAGTTTGTAGGTGGGAACGCAGAGCTCCTCTGGAGCAGACGCGATTGTCTAAGGGCTCGGGCCACATCCTATTCACACCCCACGTTGGATCATTCACTCTTCAGGCAGTCACTCCATAAAATTCCAGGACCTGGGCAACATGCACATCCGGTCTACTGGACTTTATCTCACCGCTGGGGCGACCCGGAGAAGGTCTTCCAACTTCGCCATTCTACCGAAAGCAGCTTCAGGAATGGCATCGCCCTGGAGCAGCTATCGCCTACTTTCCGCGACGCAGCTCCGCTCGTTCATGGCCTAGGGCTCCAGCACATCTGGATCGACTCACTGTGCATCTTCCAGGATTCCCTCGCCGATTCGCAATGCGAAGCAAGCACCATGTCTGATGTGTATCACCATTCGTCCTGCAAATCGCCGCCGCAGACTCATCATACGGACCGTCCTCCTCTAACGCTGGTCTGTTTTACAAGAGAAGAGCCAACCCCAGATTACTTTATCCGTTCGAAACAAGCGCTGGGGGAAGAAAATGCCCGGCGCAAAGCCCGCCAACAGCGCCGACGCAATCAACACCAAGAACGACTCAAGCACCACAAACGACGGTTGGTCCTGCATAATATGGTTGCCCCAGCTGCCAGCCATCTCGGTAATACGGTAAATACACCGAATGAAAATTCCTGCGTACGCCCCCACCATCACATACACAAACATCCTGAAATTGCTGTCCCTCCAGAGCGTTACGCCCTCCGCCCCCTCAGACGCAGGGCCATTTCGCACCCATTTCCTCACACGGACGAGGTACTCCCCACCGACAATGCCAAATATCCCGAGAACAACAAGCTTCAAGAATAGGGCCACGTGGAGAACTAACCGGCCAGCTCAAGAGCGCAGCCAGCGGCAACGGCGAGCAAGCACGACCATTTCCGCTTCCAGATGCTGATGACGAGGGTAACCAGCATGCAAAGCCAAAGCCGGCGGCGAAAAATGCGTTGAGCGCTTCATTCGGTAATAGTCCAGCGTTGTGGCACTGAGCGGGCAGATCTCAGATAACCCCTTCTCCAGGACCAGGACTCCTTTATTGACTCATCCACGGCTCCACCTCATACTCACCCATGGTTGGTTAAGACCGCATGTGACCGTCTGCAATCATAACCAATCTAATACAGCGACGATTGGTTCACCGTCATGGCTTCCGTTTATGCATGCAGGTTTTATCAAAACGGACCTCCGGTACGTGGAACTGGCGATCCAAACGTCCCTGATGATTCGGAGCGCCACCTGTCGAATGCGGGGTTGGTTGCATCGCGAGTTCCGAGTCGAAAATCGCTAGGTCGACTGGTCAGCAGCGACGATGCTTCTCTTTCAGGATCATACCGCGGTGGTAGAGATCCCACACCCCCGTCCAAAACCAGGCGAGCGCAGGATCGCAAACTTCGAGTCGGGCCTCGGGCCACTGCCACCCATCTGCGACCGCGATGCTGCGCTTCCGTGGTGTCTCCGCTGCAAAACCTTCTCCCATGTCGTACGAGATTGTCCCATCTTACGACCTGAACAAGATGATTTGTACACATCAGACCCTATCACGAGCATTCCGTCGCTGGATGAGTTCTTGTTCTCGATGCAGCAAGAATTTGACCGTGACAGCCGCGATATCGTGTGCAAGAGATGCCTTGACCTGGATATCGGCAGCCTTTTTCGTCTGCCGCCTCCACCGCAGCACGCAGCTGCCGGTCATCCTCCATCCGCATACGGCAGAGCTCTTGACGTCGTTGTCAAGAAGCTGGGGAACGTCAGGGACCTTGAGCTTCTCAGCAATTGTCCAGTCTGCAAGCTTTTCGTTGCATCGGTGCAGCGGCTGGATCCTGGTGGGTGGAAGGATCTTCAAGTCCTGCGCGTCTCTGATCCGTTTCTGTCTACGATCAATGTCCCTGACAGGGACGACGCCGTGAATGGGCTCCTTCGGAAGTTGGATCTGGTTAATCTCCCACGGCGGCTCTTCCTTACTACCAGTGGTAGTAGGATCTCGGTCCATCCCCTCGGGATCAGGACAGGAATCGCATTGCTTTCCCGCGACGACGATACATTATCCGACGGTCGTGTTTGCGTCGGACCTCGACCGAATTGGGATATTATCAAAATGTGGCTTGATTCCTGCGAAACCTCGCATGGCGCCTGTGGACTTCAGGCGAACAATGCCGTCCTTGCGACCATTCGGGTCGTGGATGTGAGCCAGAGGATGGTCGTTCCCTACAACTATCAGGGATGTTCCGAGTATGTTGCTCTGAGCTATGTTTGGGGAGGCTCAAAGCAAGCTGCCGTTGCGCTTAATACGCCTCTCGAGGCCGTGCCGCAGAGTGTCGAGGACGCCATGGAAGTCACTCGGAAACTCGGGAAGCGGTATCTCTGGGTAGATGGTCTCTGCATCAACCAGAGTGATGAAGAATACAAGAGGAGCCAGATCATGATTATGGACCGCATCTACCAGCACGCCTGGGCCACCATCATCAATCTATCTGGTACGTCGGCCGAATCGTCGATCCCACGCGTCAGCGGCAACTTCCGCATCCGACAAGTCCAGTATAGTGCCGGTAATGACCAGTATGTCTGCACGCCCCCTGCCCTGGCAGCATATGTCCGACAATCCCCGTGGAGCAGCCGGGCCTGGGTACTCCAAGAGGCGCTGCTATCACGCCGACGGCTATTCTTCACCCACTCTCAGGTCTATTTCGAGTGTGACAGTCGTCAAGACTCTGAGTTTGAAACTCTGCAACGTCTCTATTTGCCAGTGCTTCAACAACGAGCCTGCTCGACCGCAGAGGAATTCACCACCCGCCTTTTTGCGCTTGACTTTGCCGCCCTCGACGCCGGAGGAACTATCAACCGTCAGAGTCTGCGAGTTATTATGTACACATCCCTGTTAAAAGACTACCGCAACCGCCACATGAGCTTCTCATCCGACTCACTTAATGCTTTTGCCGCTATCGCCACCACGCTTTCTTCTGGTTTCAACACACCCGTCATATACGGCATGCCGACAGTCGACTTTCCATACGTCTTGGGCTGGAGACAGACGATACCGGCCAAGCAACTGCCCGAATTCCCAAGCTGGTCCTGGACAGCTTGGGAGGGGGAACTTACCACCGCTGCTGCCAGCCCTTACGAATACCGCGACTGGCAACTGGCTGACGATGGTCGTCCCTTCTTTGAGCCGTTCTTCAAGCTTCATGGCTTCGACTGTGAGCGTAACCTTGAGGATCATGATAGCCACCGACAGCCATGGGAGGATGCCGCAGATGATGTGCCCATTCTCAAGATCAAGAACCTCGCCTTTGTGGACGCCGTACGGGATCTTGACAAGACTGACTTGATGGCGAGTCAAAATCTCGTTGTTGAAGGAATAGTCCTCACACTCTTCGTAAATGGCGCAATCAAAGTCCCGAGTCCCAAAGCAAAGTATCCGGTGGCCAAAATTGAGGTGTTTCTTGGATCGGCTAGGTGTGAACTAACGGCAACGTCAGCCGCCCACGCTGAAGTCTTTCGGCAGACGGTTGGCGGCGATCCTGTCGAGGCCCTCATCTTGCATCGAGGCGAGTTACTCAGCAGTATCCGCTACGACTTGCTTCTCCTGGAGTGGAGAGACGGCATTGCCTACCGGCTCGACAGTATCAGCCTCCAGGTGCCGGGAAAAGAACTCAGGCAGCTTATTAATGCCAAGCCGATACATAAAAGATTTGTACTCGGCTAGAGTATTGATCACGAGAGATGGTGTTGGAATCATCTCAGATCCCCAGACCGTCTGGTAGGCGCGTTTTTTTATTCGGTGACTGTGGAGCCCTGAATCCAGGGTAGAAGCACCGCCAGCCACAATACCCCGGTACGGTGGGCTTTCTACCCTGAATCTCACTACTTCCAAAAGCTCACGAGCGGCGGCTTCTATATCTGTTGAGCTCTCTCAAGGGTGGAAAGAGTCCGACCCCAACCCATTGTTCGAGTACGTTAGGGCTAGGTTGGTACAATAAATCGCCTCGGTACTTGTGATATCTTGAATGAGGCGACCTCGGGGCCAGGAGAGATTGCTTAAGGTATCCGCCTAGTCCTAATGTAGCCTAATATAGCACTGAAATGTCAGCCCGTCAATTTCTTCTCTCCTCGTGCTTGATTTCGACCATGGGGAACTGCCCACTGTGTCAACCACCAGGCCCGTGAATCCCCCACTCCAAATCCTTCGGTCTTTCTCTTATTGCCAAAGCTTGGGCCTCCCAGCACTTTCTCAAACTTACTGCGGAATCCCTGACCGCGCCAAAACCTCTGTTGTCAAACCGGCTACTTTCCCAGCTAGTCTCCAGAGCCCCATATAAGCCGACACATGGGAACGAGTCTAACGATGATCCCCCGGGCCGTCGGAAAGAAGGCCCTTTAGCAGGCCCTTAGGGTGGTTCCAAGTGCTATACCAGCCACACATCCTCCCACTCAACACCTTCGACCGCCTCCCCGTCCATTATTCCGTCGACGTAGCACTCCCCCACGACTTGCCACCGCTCAAGTGGTCCTTCCGGGCCAAGCTCTGCGGTTCCCAGAATGTACGGGCACAGCCCGCCTTCCACAAGGTGCGCGGCGTCGCCTTCCTCCATGGTCGGAGGTCCAAGGCCGATGTACCCTCCTTCCGTGACGAACGGCCTCATTCCCCTCGCTACCATACGGACCATGTTCTCTATGAGCTGGCATGTCTTATCCCAACTTTTAGATCGGGTATGTTTGAATTCGCGCCAGTCGAAGACCGGGACTCCTCGGACGACCACCTTCTCACCGGCTCGTGCTTCAGGGTTGCCATGGGGTGCCTTGCCAATGCCTTCTTGCGAGCGATAGGCCACGAAGTGGCCCAAATCCTCCGGATTACCTGAGGCGTGCTTTTCCAGGCCACCTCCCGAGGCAGTACCTGCTCCAGAGCCGTGAGCCTCCTCCATGGTGTCTTCAAACGGCCTCTCCTCTTGGTAGTATGCTTGCGCCAGCCATTGGTACGCTACGTGCTCTTCCTTCGAAGATAGTCTCCAAAGAAGTCCCTCCTTACAAAGGGCCCCAAAGCACAGCGTCCGTGCTATGACCCGGACCGCGAAATCCCGGTATGGATACCAGACGTGTTTGCCAAGATCTCGGTAGTACACCAGAATTTCATCCACACTTTGGGCCGCCAAGAAGCGCGTGCGTTGAGGCGCCCGGCGTCTCGGCCTATCCGTAGCAGTGAGAGTGCGGATGGAGCCCGTGAAATGGACCTCAGTTGTCCTTATGGTCTTCCTGAGAATGGCATACTGAGGATTCCGGGAAGTTTCTGTCTGAAACGCCTCGAGTTTGCCATGTCATGAGCTGCAACTTTGGCGGTGTGTTCCTCGCCCGATTCTCCCAGTTTTCGTTTGCCGGAGGTTCGTTCCCAATCATTACGATGGCTTGTCCCCAGTCTCTGCACATGGATACATGCGACTGGATTATGCCGAGCAGCCGGGACCCAATGCCGGACTTGTTCATCTGGTGCGCACGGAATGTAGAAAACGAGCCGTCTTGGCGCCGACTCTTAGTCGTCAGAGCCGGCCTCGGACTTGGTCTTCAGTTTCTTCTTCCATGCCACGGCGGGTAACAGCGTCTCGGCGAGGAGCTTCGCCTCGCCATGCTCACTCCAGGGGTGGTCGCCGAGCAACGAGTCGCTACTAGGTGCGTGGGCTGCATACGGCAGCACGGTCAACCAGTCGTGGAGCTAGGCCCTGTGTATGGAATCATTCAGGGCCCGAAGCCGATTGCGGCGATCGCGCGGCCACCAAAGCCTTCGCGGCGCAATTGCGCTGACCCTCGATAAGATAACCTTTTTTTATTAAATTTTATTAGCTCAGCGCCGAGCGCAGGGGGCCACGCCAAATCGCGACAGACCTCAAACTTCAACACTATGTATCTCAACAGCTATCGATTTTACGAGGCCGCTATTTGCAGGAAATTGCAGTCGATTGAGGCGATCATTTTGGTACTAGCTACAGCCATTTTGGGGCCTGCTGAGGCAGAGCCGATTTTGTTCAAGATTTTACATCGATATCCCGAAGATGGCGGCCTCCTGCTTGTTGCAGAAAGTGGCTGAAATATTGGGCCGTTTTGGGCCTCACCCCTGAGCGGCTGAGAAATGAGGACCACCGACCTCTCGCAGCTGAGACAACTCTCTCTCTCTCTCTCTTTACACTCGACACCACCAAACAGTTCTTCTGTGACATATGAGTTCGGACGATACTCAACGCACAGAATGCCTGATCGAAGGGACTTTCGAGACTTCTTGAGACGCGCGACGGGAAGGAAACTGAAGGCCGAGTCTCTTTTCGCCCAGTTAGCGCCAGCAACTTCTGGTGACTCTGCGGCTGGAAATCACGAGCCTGGCCCCCCTCTCGGCGTATCGGGGCGGCCGGATATCTATTCGCCACTTGACAAGAACAGGAGGGAAATACGCTTGTGCCGCATCCAGCCGTTTTCATCCGGTCAACAGTCAATCACATGCATCCTGTCAACTGTGTCGCTCAACGATGCGCCAAACTTCGAGGCGCTCTCTTACGTCTGGGGCGATGCCAAAGACAGGCTGCCCATCACAGTCAATGGCCAACAGCTTCTTTTAACGAAGAACCTAGCAGCGGCCATGCGCGCGTTGGGCTCGCAAGCGAGACTTGTTTACCCGAGAGTGGTCTGGATTGATGCTCTTTGCATTGATCAGAGTAACATGGCCGAACGCAACTCTCAAGTCACGCTCATGGGCGACATCTACAGCTCAGCGCGCCAGGTGATCAGCTGGCTCGGGTATGACTTGGAGAATCATGTGGCCTTCATGAAGACTCAAATGAGCGCGTATCTCCTGACCCGTGATGCCTCGTTTCTGTCGGCCACAGTAGCCTTCGGAGACCTGCCAGTGGCTCGGGTCGATCATATCATGGCAACGGTGGTGTCGTTGCTGATCGGTGCAGAAATCCCTGATCCATCTCAGACGGCATACAACTATTGGCACCGTGTCTGGACGGCCCAGGAAATCGTCAAAGCCAAACGCGTTATCCTGCAGAGTGGACTGGCCGAGTTACCCTTGGAATGGCTCCAGCAATTCCACGAGTATATCAAATCAACAGTTTCCGACCTCAACCACCTACGCCTGGCCGGAGTCATGAATAGTACCATCATTGATACTGTCCCTGGCGACGCCTCAGCTCCGTTACTGGACGTGCTCTTCCGCCTGGGCTACCGCCATTGTACCGACCCGCGTGACAAAATTTACGGCCTTCTCGGCATCTCGGATCTCGCCCGCTCGTCTCACCCCGGAATTAAAATCGACTACTCCCTGGCGAGCACCCCGCGCACTGTCTTTATGGGCGCCGCCCAAGCTATCATCGACACAACAAATGCCCTAGATGTTATCAACTACTCGCGTCCCCAACAGACACCCTCTGAATACAACCTCCCCTCCTGGGTACCCAGCTGGACCCCTCGACCAGAAGGCGCCCCACCCTCACTCATCATACAGCCTCCAACTAGCAAACCATGGCGCGCAGGTGGTAAGGGACCCGCCAAAGCGACGTTCTCCACCTCTGGCCCTCACGACATCCTCTCCTCCTTGGGTATCATCTACGGCCACGTCCGCGCGGTCTCCTCTCGCATCCACGTCAACCTCGACAACTTTGATACTTCAAGACTAGTCCCCGCTTCACCCAGCAGCGAGCGCCTTCACGCCCACCTCACCAAAGTCCTCGCCATAGCCTACAACGAGCTCGTGGAGCAGATCCCTTCTCCCTCCGAGCCCCCTATCAACATCAGCTCCACACTTAACCCCCTCCTCCCTCAAGGGATCCACTCCCTCCGCCAGGACCTCCTCATCTACCTAACAGCCCTGCACATACGAGGAGATCTCCCCTTCTCTCCTACCGCTCAGGATGTATACCCCAAGAGGGACATCCATTCCTTTATGCATGCGGCGCGTCTCCATCATGATGTCAGTTATATAGCGCATATGCTGCAGATTAGTTCTTGTTCCCTAATGGCCGTTGAGAGTCCACAGGCTGTCCGCTCCGCAGAGGCGAGGAGGTTAAAGAGGTTAGTGAAAAAAGATCCAGTGCTCAAGGAGAAGAAAATCCTGTGGAATGGCAGAGGGAACTTGGTGTTAGGGCTGTGTCAGGAGATTGTCGAGGAGGGTGATGTCGTTGTGTTGTTAAGGGGGTGTCAGAGTCCGGTTGTGCTGAGGGAGGTTAATACCGAGGAGGAACAGGGGTTTGATATGCAGGGGGAGGGGAGATATTATCGGTTTGTTGGGGGGGGTTATATCGCGGGGCTGAATGAGGGGGGGTTGGTGGACAAGATTAAGGTGGGAAAGGGGAAGGGGGCGTTGAAAGGGGAGATGATTAAGTTAATTTGAGCGTTCGAGAGTCCGCGTTAATTCCTAGCATATTGTATAAAGAGGCAGGCGAGCCCGGAGTTTAGAGTGTTCGCTGTAGATGCTAGATGAGGAGGTCCTGGCGGAGGGAAGCGCGTGGGACGGGCACAGCGAGAAGGTTGTTTCGGACGAGTGCGCGGCCATCTGTCCCTAGAACAATCGCCCAATCTCAACAAGCCACAAGCGTGTCCGGATAAGCTCTTTCATCCCCTAGTCATCTTCCCTGTTCGCCAAATTGATCAGCTAGTGGCTTCTATGTTGTCCTGAAATTACTGAAGATATAAAACCACTCCCTTATAACTCACAGACCAACCTGGATAGCTCCGCCTAGCTCAGCTTCCCTGTTATCCTTGCACGTTCTCTGGGGTTCCTCTGCCCTGGCTCTCTCCCTTTCGCTGAACAAAGAAATCTTAGCTTAGAACATTCCTTTTGATCTTACATTATGGATACCTGTGGAACGTTTTGACTGAGGAACGAGGGGCTCAGGAGCAGCGGAAGTGCAGTTGCAAAGTGACTTGATTTGGTAGAAAAGGGGAGTGCGAAGCACTCCCCAGTTATATACAAATGGAAGCTCCCGGTGTGTGGGGAGAGCACATGATCCAAGGCCCCTGCGCTCCAGCCAAGCCTAGAGCGGTAAGGCGCCTGCGCGCCTGAGCGCCAAGAACTGCCGCTGCAGTTCGACAATACCATCATGGAACAAGATGATCAGGTTGATTCCAGTCTCTTGATCCTGTTCATCGTCTTTGTCTGGCTGGGCTAACTGTCCTCCCCATTCCCGACGTGGAAAATATCGGCGAAATATTTAGAGATGCCGCTCAGTTCATCATCATCAACAACAACAACAACAACAACTCTACGCAAGAGACGCTGATCTACCGCAACGCTACCGCGACTCACCTTGACGCCTTCATTGCTCATATCGACGCCACAAGGCTCGGTATCTGAGTTCTACCTCAACTTCACTAATAGTGACAGGGGCTGCATACAATATTGATCACGATGGGCGGCCACATCGGTCGGAGTTATGCCGAAGGTCACACCGCACATGGTGATGAACCAATATAACGCGACCTCGGGACCAACATGAACCTGCAAGCTTCTTTTTCACCAGCCTGCAGTCCAAGACGCGGGGTGAGAACACTGAGAAGTTGGATTTGTCAGAGGAGTAGTCAGCCGCGGTCTAGTATAAGAAGTCGTAATTTCATCCTCTTAAACATCTCTATACATGGCACCTCTTTTTTTCTCACCATTTTCCCGATACACAACTTGATATTGTTTTCCATCTCACAGCACACCTCTGAAACACAGAATAAGGCTCTCGCTGCTTATTAAAACATTATTTGGCCTTGCCAGTGTCCCTCTGGCCTATGGGACTAACACCCCACCACCGCCCCAACTCTCCTATCTGGGTAGTCTGCTACGAAAAATAAGTGGGCTCCGGCTAAAATGGTTAGCCTAAAGTCAGGCTCGCTTCACCCCCAGCTCAGCTTCGGCTCACCATTGCTCACTCTGCCATGAGAATTGTATTAAGACCTGCACCTAACATAGGCCTCGAGAGGACAAGCGCAGGTTAAGACAGAACGTATAGCAGGACGCTAAAGACTAAGGGGCGCTCCGAAAACGGCTTGTCAAGCTAGCACTCCTAAACGGGGGGTTTAATGTCACTGTAAGTCGCTATCACTATAATATATAAAGGTAAGTTTAAACAGTAAGATATAAATAAATAATTAAATACTAACGTAAGGAACTGGGAGTCCTTTACAGCTATTATTGTTATAATAATAACTATCTATATTAACTAATTAAAAGGTACTTTATACCTATCTTTATAAGCTATATATCTATACCCCTTAAGGGGAGGTACTATAAATACCTCTTTTTCTATTACTTTATAAGTTTTTATTAATAGAGATAAGTCTTAGTATAAAGACTTTTTTACTAATTATAAAGACTTTAAGTCTTTACACCCTTAAACTAGTACGTAATATTGTATGTATTATTCTCTTACACTCTTCATTCTACAGGGAATTATTACGACCTGCACCCGACACAGGCCTCAAGAGGACTGGCGCGGGTTAAGACAGAACGTATGGCAGGACGCCAACAGGTAAAGGGCGTTCCGAAGACGGCTTGTTGAGCTAGCACTCCTAGACGGGGGGGGTTTAATGTCACTGTAGGTCGCTGTCACTATAATGCATAGAGGTGAGTCTGAACAGTAGGACATAAATGAACAATTGAATACTAGTGTGAGGAACCAGAGTCCCTCACGGTGGTTGTGGGCACAACCATAGCTATCTATACTAACTGACTAGGAGGTACTTCGTACCTTGCTCGTGGTGTTGCAAGTGCTCGCCGAGCGAGCACTCTGCACTGCGCGAGCACTCTGCTCACAAGGTTTCTCCTGCTTACGGTGCGAGCACTCGGCATGCTGCGAGCACTCTCTTATTAGTCGTAGGGGCTTCGGGTCTTTGCACCCCTGGCCCAGTGCGTAGTACCGTACGTACTGCCTTCCTACACTGTTCCTTCTGCGGGGGATTCGTCGGGCCGCCCCGGCCCAAGTGACGGCCTGCAGGGTCGTCACAGGAATCTGTTAGGCTGTACCAGCTTAAGTGACAGCCTGTAAAGTTATCACATAACTCCCCTCCTTTAATATTCTTTTCCCATAAAGAACTTACAGGGTAAGTTCCTCCCGTAACTATACTGAAAAGAAAACGACTAACTATAGTCCTTTATAAAAACTTAACTATTTATTAATCTACTATAAGTATTATTATAAGTTTTTATTCTTATTATACTTCTAAGTCTTTCTAATACCTTATAAATACCTCCTTTAACTAATATTCTTATTATAACTAAGCTAAAGTTTCTTATAATATTATTAGTATAAATAATTCCTTATAAAACTTTATAATCTGTTAAAAGGAAAAGTTAGATAAGGATAAAGATGGTACTTAAGATGAAATTAATATACTTAAAGCGTAACTAGTATAAAAACGTATAAAGCTCTACTATTTTTATATCTAACGATACACCCTTAAGGGTTACATTTATAAAGTGTTATTATAAGACGTTAAAGTCCTCTAGTTTTAAAAGGCTGAAAAAGTAAACCTGAATATAAATTTTAAGGAGGTGTTAAAGTTTAACGACTGGAACGCGTGTATAAGATTACTACCTTTAATAACAATGATTTAATTAAATTTGTAACTCCTTTCCTTTAATAAATAAAACAGCTTTTTAATAGAGTAATAACGCGTTTATATTTCGCTTCTTAATATAATATATTAAGGTACGTTGTATTAAGATATATCCTTATGAAAGGTTATAAGTTTAAAATTAAGCCTTTAATAGCTTTTCTTTTTTACTTTTACTAATATTAATTAGGTTTTCATTATGTACTAATTTCTATTCTTCATAGATACCTATAGTATAAATATACTTTTCTATTATATATTATTATATCACTGGTTTAAGAGACTTTAAAGTATATTTACTTGCTTTTTACCTTTTAACTCCTTCCCTAAGCCCGTGTGTAACGTAAGCCTTTTAATTACTAAGGATAAGTTATCCTATAAGCTATTCGTTTACAATTTTAATTCTCCATACTATTATATGTATAATTCATGTAAAGCTTACTAATTCTAAAGGCCTAACTTCCTTATTAAGTTTAAAGTTCTTTTAACCTTAATTAAAGGTTTTAACAAATATCTTTTAATACTTAAAATTGCTGGCGTCGCTTCGTTCGTCATTACGCGACGGCCCTTCGCCACGCTACGAGGCGCTCCATTCCTCACTTTTGCTCCTAGCAATTTTGGCGTGGGGTATTAAGCTTATTTTAATACGTATAGCGAACAAAGCGACGAAAACCTGTCTAGAGGCCAATATATCCGTTTAAAAAGGTAAAAAATATTAAAAACAATAATAATTAAGGTTAAGAAAGTAATCTTTATAAACAAATCTTACTTTTTATTAATTTTATTTTATAAAGTTTAAAGAAATAATAAAAAGAATAACAATTAAAAAAAGTCTTACTTTTAAAGACTTTATTTTATAAGGCTTATAAGCTCTATTCTACAGGGTTTATAGGCTTTATTCAACAGGGTTTACAGTTTTTATTCTATAATTTACAATTTACAGTTTTTTTTCACTTTTACAAATGCAATTCGAACTGGAAACCTATATAATTTATATTACGCTATTTACCACTATACTATTTCTATTTCTATCTGTGAAAAACTAAAGGTTTTTTTTAACTTAACTGGGTGAATTAGAGTAATAATTTAATAATGATTAATTATAAGCTTACATAATCAAATGATACGTTTCAGTATGCATCACATGATATAGAATCCGATTTTCACATTGTTTTCAGCGTTAGGGTTAAGTAACGGAAGATATTCAGGTTCAAAGTGAAACAATCATGACTTTCCCAGTCATTATTGTAGTTTATAATATAGAAAAACGTAGTATTATGCGTAGATTTGAAGTTTAATTCTTAATCTAAAGCCTGATTTGGAATAGCTATTAAAACTAGAGAGATATTTAAGTTTATATTAATGTTATTATTATTATTTAGATTTAAACAGTAATATCGTTGTTATTATAAGCCGTATAATGACAAGAGTTCCAGCTCTGTATTCTACGTAATAAACTGTATAGGAAACGTAATTATTACTTCTTTTTATACTACTTATCGACAGGTCATTATTATAATAACTATTATTTTCCAACTTTAAACATTAATATCTTTCTCACTTTAAGCAGTATGGTAAAACTGATTCCAGCCCTGGATTCTACGTAATAAGTCATATAATAAACGTAAGCAATTGAACTTATTATATTACTTATTAACCAGTTATTATTTAAATAATAATTATTATTGGACTTTAAATAGTAATATCTTTCTTATTATAAGCTTTATAGTAAAACGAATTCCAGTTATAAATTCTAAGTAAAACTCTATGTATAAAACCACCTTCTTTGATTAGATTTAGCCTTGTCTTTATTTCTAAATACCCATTTGTTTAATTTTTTCAAACGCTAATAACTCCTGAACCATAACCCTAACCCTGAATCTAGGTTCAGATTTGTAATCCTGGTCACGTGACGTATCTGAAACCATATCATATCACGTGATTTGGGGCCCGAGCGGAAGGGCCCGAGCAGACCCACTTTTGATAATGAACTGACCAGTCCTAGGTCGAGTTGAATTTCCTTATCAGTTTTGACTGAATTTCCCATAGTAATTTTTTTTAGACCACCCTTACAACAAATTGTCCTCCGGACAGGATAAAAGGGAAAGAATATATTTAAATATCTTATTAAATAGTTAAATTACAGCTTTAAAAGTAATTTATAAAAGCTTATTAAAAATCTTGAGTGCTTAAACTTAATTGTGGAGTTCCACTAAAAGAATCTAAACTAATTAAAACTAATAATAAAAATTAAAATTAAGATAAAGTCTAATATTTAAACTATTATACTAAAGAGTAAGATTACTATAAGATATAAAGCTTAGAAAGTGGCAGGAAACTCCTTAGTAGGTATAGAAAGATATTTATTAAAACCTTTAACTAAAGTTAAAAGGACTTTAGATTTAATAATGAAGTTAGGCCTTTAAAGCTGGTAAGCTTTACGTAAATCGTATATATAGTAATATAAAGAACCAGAATTGTAAACTAATAGCTTATAAGATAACTTACTCTTAGTAATTAAACGGCTTACGTTACATATAGGCTTAAGGAAAGAGTTAAAAGGTAAAAGCAAGTTAGTCTACCTTAAATTCTCCTAAATTAGTTATATAGTAATATATAGTACAAAAGCGTATTTATATAATAAATATCTATTAAGAATAGAAATTAACATATAACGAAAACCCAGTTAGTGTTAACAGAAGTAAAAAAAAAGCTGTTAAAAGCTTATTTCTCAACCTATAACGGAAAGCTCTTATAAAAGTTAAACTTATACCTCTCGTAAAGATATATCTTAATATAACGTACTTTAATATATTATATTAAGAAGTGAAATATAAACGTATTACTATTATATTAAAAAAACCGTTTTATTTATTAAAGGAAAGGAGTTATAAACCTAATTAAGTAATTATTACTAAGGGTAACGATCTTATAAACGCGTTTTAGTTAATAAACTTTAACGCTTCCTTAAGATCTATATTTAAGTGTACCTTTTCAGCCTCTTAGAACCAGAAGACTTTATCATCTTGTAATAACGCCTTATAAGTGCGACCCTTAAAGGTGTGACGTTAAATTTAGAAGCGGTAAAGCTTTACACGTTTCTACGTTAATTACAGTTTAAATATATTAATTTTATTTTAAGTAATATCCTTATCCTTATTTAACTTTTCCTTTTAACGGATTATAAAGTTCTATAAGGAATTGTCTATATTAAAAACGTTATAAGAAACATTCACTCGTTATAATAGGAATATTAGTTAAAGGTGTTATTTATAAAGTACTGGAAAGACTTAAAAATATAAAAAGAATAAGGATTTATAGTAATATTTATAATAGATTAACAGATAATTAAGTTCTTATAAAAGATTATAACTAGTTACTTTCTTTTTAGTATAGTTACGGGAAGAACTTACCTTATATGTTCTTTATAAGAAAAGAACGTTAAAGGAGGGGAGTTATATAACAACTTTACAAGCTGTCACTTAAGCCAGTACAGCGTAATAGATTCCTTATAAAAGGAATAGTGTAGGAGAACAGTACATATAGTATTATATATTAAGCTAAAAGTGTAAAGATTTAAAGCCCTTATAACTAGTCAGAAGAGTCTTTATACTAAAACCTGTCTTTATTAATAGAGACTTATAAGGTTATAAAGAAAAAGGTTTTTATAATACCTCCCCTTAAGGAGTATAAAGATACAGCTAATAAAGACAGGTATAAAGTACCTCTTAATTAGCCAGTATAAATAGTCATTTTTGTAACTACGATAGCCGTAAGGGACTTCTAATTCCTTACGTTAATATTCAATTATTCATTTATGTCCTACTGTTCAGACTCACCTCTGTACATTATAGTGACAGCGACCTACAGTAATATTAAACCCCCCGTCTAAAAGTGCTAGCTTAATAAGCCGTCTTCGGAACGCCCCTCAATCTTTAGCGTCCTGCAATACGTTCTGTCTTAACCCACGCCAGTCCTCTCGAGGCCTGTGTCGGGTGCAGGTCGTAATAATATGACTAAATAAATAGTGTGATTTGCTTGCTTATAGAAGGCTAGATACAAGAGATGAGAGGGCCTTTTGTAGGCTGTGGTCGGCTTCTAGAGCCTTTTATCTACTATATAAGATTGGAATAGTGGCCGTAGGCTACGTAAGTGCTTTGTATGACTCACTGGGTTCCAGAGGCTTCCACAGCTCCGCTGTGGTAACTGGAATCCAGTAGAAACTAGTGAAATTCAAAAGGTGAAACTCACTAATTCCAGAGGGTTCCAGAGGGTTCGGCGCAGTGCGCCGACCCAGTAGACCCACTGGGGCTAGAAACAATAATATTTAGAGAAATCGCAGATGGTCTAACCTTTAGTATAAAGATCACATGAAATGAGCCTAGGTGTGCGATGGGATCGCATAAGGAGGCGTAGCGTCATCGCGCACGTCAACAAGCTCGAGGCTCCCCGCGTTGAGCAGTCGCATTTCCGCCAAACGACTCGAACATGAGATGAAGTGATTAAGCGGGGTGATGTCAAGCCACCGCACCTTCCTCTCCCTCTATATCTTAGAGCCTTGTGGCAGCAATGCCTTTCGAAAGCAGTTAGCGCGATGCGCATCCGGTTCCCAAACTCAGCCGCAGCGTGTGTCGCACAGCATTAGCTCCGTCACCGTCACTTGCTGATGACAACCCATCCCCCTCTTGCAACGGAAGTTAGTGCGCTCCGCGAAAACAATGCAGCCCTAGCCCTAACCTCCTTGGGGAGGACGCTCCCCTACCAGTTGCCTAAACTTAACCTCACTCCCGCCGCGAGGGGGAAGACTCGCCCAAAATGGGTCGAAAGGTGGCTGGGGCCCAGTCTTTACATTTTTTGGAGCATTAGTGGAAGTCCGCTGTCCTGCTCAGTATTATGATTGCCTCCCTTGTGGCCATTGTTATCACTCTCGTCATGTATCAGGGCTGCCTACTTCCGAATTGGCCGCTTTCCATCGCCCTCAACTCTTTGGTGTCGGTCATGGTCGTGGCTCTCAAGGCTGCAATGTTTGCTGCCATCGCTAAAGGCCTCAACGAGACGACGAAATAGATTTGGCCCAGAAACCCTCGTCCGCTCTCCGACTACCTCAAGGGAGGCGGGGTCCGCGTACCCGTAGCGGGAGAGGACGTCCCCGCAGTACATACAAAACAACCTAACCGCCTAGAGCTCCTTGTCCTCCGGCAGATCATTCTTTACAAATATATCTGCCCCAGCCCCGAACATGTTTAGTACCCAAATAAACTCTTTCCTGACAACAAAGGTCCTCTCGCCATTCGCATCAAGCCCTAAAGCCTTTGACAGTTGCTCCCTCAACTTCTTCTCCATGTCGGCCGAAAACTCTGACGTCACCCTCCCTTTTTTTTCTTCTACATAAGCCAGCGCCAGTTTCTGGACTGTCTCGCGATACAGGGAGAGTGGAAGGTTCATGGTCACACCCACCCCAACATCAGACGCCATCACCCGCAAATCCACCAACGCCCTATCCACATCTAGGAGGCACATCTGAGTCACCGCCTTAAGCAAGGACGATATTCCCCCTAACAACGCCGTGACCAATCCAGTAAAGGGACTCCTGCCGTGCACACTGTCTAGCTTGACATCTGTGCTCCCCAGCTCTATGGCCATCTTAAACATGGGTCGAATGGTAAACACCCAATCCCCTTTATCGTTGGTCTTCAGATGTGTCGGCCCAATGCTAAACAAGGCTGCCACGCTCGCCGTTGTCTGCAGCCTCCCCCTCACCTCATACTCATCCCGCCCGATGTAGAGACAGTTGCCAAACAGCATCTGTCCAAACTTCTGCCGCACATCAACCTGCGCCGCAACTTTGACTGGAATCTCAGCAAGGAATAGGGCCGGATCACTGGCGCTCAGCGGGTTCCCGAAAAAGTCGAGCGATGTAGGGGCGAGGAGCACAGCCTGGGAACGCGTGTGCCGAATCGAGGCGGTGGCAGAGCAGGCGTGGCCTGTGGGGATCTTGATGGCCGTTGGGTTGTCGTAGGTAAATAGGAGGCCAGAGCTGTCGATTCGCAGGTTGGCGGCTGCGAGCGCGGCCTGAACACGCGCTGAGATTGCATCGCAGATGGCGCGCATAGCACGGCCGCCATTGGCACAGTCGAGGAAACCCAGTTTCGAACCGAGTATATCGGGGCCGAGGATCTTGCCCAGTGAGAGGCCAGGGGTTGGGGGCGTTACGTGGATGAAGTTCGCGGTGGCAAGGAGAGAGATGGAGAAGAGAAGGGGGAGATGTTGAAGACGCATCTCCGCAAGCAGATACCTTATCGGAGCTGCTCGGCAGCGTAAGAGAGAGGCGCTGGGAGATGGCTAAAAACTTCGGTATCTCCGAGTTTTCAGATGGCCGTGTCGGAAGTCAGCAAGGTAAATATAGGAGGCTGCAGAGCTACTTGCGCGCAAGGTGGACGATGCCCTCGGAAGCTTTAAGATGGGTCGCCCCTTAGAAATAGGCGGCTTTTGTAAGAAAGTCCCCGCTCAATTAGGCATCAACGCGAGATGAAGCCAGTACCAACGATATGGTAAGGCACGAAGCGATTGGTTAATACGCGTTGAAATTGTCAGTTGTATACGTACCTAGATAGGTAGAGGGTGCTGGAAGACCCTCCCCAGCCTGAGAACTGCTCCACCCCCTATGGAACCAACACGGACAAGCCGATTGTCATCAAGATGACAACCCTCCGAAAACCCCCGCCAGTCAACGGAGGGCGAAACAAGGCGGCCAAGCAATTTGACACACAATCACCAATCAGGAAGCTCAAGCCGAATGGAAGCGTGTGGTTCGACCACAAAATAGGCACAGAATGCCAAAGAAGCGACTGCTACGTCAGCCAGCCCACTAAAGGCTGGAAAGACGACATAGGCCCCACCGGCCAGGCCCATGAGCCCCTCATAACCTAAAAGCTTTTGGGCCATAGCACTCGCCAAACCGGTGCAGAGGTCGATGGGGTAAGCAATGTCACGTGGGCAAGGTGCGAAACGGAAATTTATGTTGCGGCCCGCACCCGAGATAGGTTAAGACAGGTCGCAGGTGAGAGTCACACCGAGGTGTGAGGCTGCACCTTCAGGGTCGAGGATCAGAAAACTGAATGCTGAGGCAAGCACTCTCAGCCGGGGGTGGACACACTTGTCATCGTGGCCGTATGTTACTATAGTGTACAGGAGATCTTCAGGACTATGGCGAGCCTTACGAGATGCGTCTGTGGCTACAGCTTCCGGCTCGATGCTAGCTCCACGCCGTCGCCCGATCGCCGTATTCTCCCTGCATCGTCTAGGACGATACCGCGTCGAAATATGACCTCACTGGTAGGATGGACATCGTCTACGCTCACTCTGTTTACACCATCATGGCCCATAGTAGCGTCGACGCCTCATCTTCGATTCTAGGCATCCGACCTAACATGCGACAACCCCTTCGACTAGTGAGCGATGCAGGAGCGGGCAAGGGCATAGTATTCTCCGCCTCCCTTTGCCACTACTCCATCCGTCCCTCAGTCTACGACCCGTGCGGCTGGACATTCCAGGAACAGGTGTTCTCCCACCCGCAGCTTAGGTTTTGACTACCCTTATCCATGAACTCACCGCTAGAATCAGCCGAAGAGCGGTGTGTTTTTGACAGTAAAGCATCAATGTGTTACTATCTTGGAGGAATTAACGACAGGATGCGCGTGCAAGTAAAACCATAGTAGCGACAGTTATAAACCACAGAAAGATCTCCAATCCGTCGAAAGCCCACCCAGTTCAAGTTACTATCATTGTGTTACAGAAGGCTTGATCAACCCTGTTCCGGCCGTATGATTTCCCCCACGAGTCCAGGTCCGCGAAGCCGGAGCCGAGGCCACCACAGCGGACAGATATCACAAACTCGTTATATTCCCACCGAACGCAAGGAGCAAAATAATCCGACTTGTTACAAACCCAGGCGACGGCGCCCCCGATTTTAACCCAGGCCGCCTCGCGAATATATGCACCGAAGCCCGTGTCGCATTGGTTGGTGAAGAGGCCCCAGGCGGTATTCCAGTCTGCCACATTCATACCCCCACCGCTACACTCGATATGGTTGATCGGAATCCCGCGAGGAGCAAAGGCGGCGCTTCGCTCGTGAGTGAGCCCCGACAGAGGCACAAAGGTCTTGTTGGTGATCTGGCCGTCTGCGCCCAGTGTAGCGCGGTAACAGCCATCTGGATCGTCTGCGCTAGCAATTATACCACCTTCGAGGCTGGTATCGTCGCTGCGGGGATGCAGAGTATACCCAGTCGTGAATCCCGCAAGGGGGAGACCAAGGAGGGAGCTGGATTTCATGATGACGGCTAGTTCAATAGCTAGTAAATAGTGGCTCTGGAGGTCAGGAGAGTCTGGCGAGGAAGGGAACATGTAAAGATAGGGCAGGACAAAGGGCTTGGCTAGGCAAAGTTTTGAGTAGATGTCCTGTAACTTCCGGATTGTGTTGGAGTCGAGAAGTCAAAAAGAATTATGGAGGAGGCTGCCGGCTTTATACAAACGAACCTGGTGATCAGAATTGCTCTCATATTATATCCTCGCGTTAAATCCCTCTCCCCGCGCTCTTCAGATGCGTAACAAGACGACCTTGATGATTCTCATTCTCCTCTAACCCGGGGTTTGTGGGATAACCCAGAACACTTTAGGTTATGCAGTGGTGCAGCGCAGGTTGCCATTGGCAATTTTCACGTCTGGGATTGGCTAATACTAAGCTGAAGTGGTACAGTATAACTTGCACTCCTTTGTGTAACTGCGGTTTTGGCAATTGCAGGGTTCGTGCTAACGTGGTACAAGCATCACTAGTGCCCATCCTTGCAACTTCCCCCTTTGGGCATATGCGGAGTTTGCATGCTGCGCCACCCTGACTAGTAAATGCACGTAATTCTAAACAAATAAGGTAAATAAGAACACTTTATCTTAGGCACCTATAACTTACGGCAGGTATCACGGAGCCCCGTGCCTGGAGAGTGTGATCTGATCTCGTATTGCTGGTGCATCTTGGGGTAAAACGAGGGCATGATTACGGCTGCTAACAGAGTGAGAGGTACGTGGGAGGATGCGTGACTAGTGCGAAGACAGGTGGCAATCGCCCTACCGACATAATTGCCCACTATGAGCCAGGGGGGCGCTGCTTTCGAAGCTATTGGCATTAAGTTACGAGGCGTGTGGGAGGCCCACATTACAATAGGTAATATTTTCTATTTGTGTTAGGGTTGCCGCATCTAATCTAGACTTTAACTTATGCAGTGAGTTTACTTCCTCATCATTATTCCAAAGTCCTGAAGTTGCTGTAATGGCTTAAAATGCTATTGACTGTGATGCTAAGGTCTGTGTTAGCCTTAAGGCCCTTTAGAATAAGGCAGGGTACGAGAACGAAACATACTCTCTCTTTTGGTCGCTCGAAAGCGCATTAATCATTCCGGCTAGAAAGCTACTGGTGTTAAGAGCTTTGAGGCCTCCTTTTGATGCTACTATTTGTAGAGCGGCTTTAGTGTGTTGCCTCGCAGTCAGAATATCCCCAATGGAGACCTAAAGAATAAGATGTCAACACTGGGTATCTCCACTGGATCCCGAGGCATAATCGAACGCAGAACTACTTACCTTATCTCCAGCTAGTATAACCGCTTTGGCTATAGTTGTGTCATGAGAGTTGCTCCCCTCTTCCGAGATGGCCTTGTTCAGAGACGCGATGCAAGCCATCTTGTACCTGAGGGCATACTCCAAGTACCTGTGGGGGCGGCTGCTATGCAGGGAGTGCAGACTGTGATAGGCCGGGATGAGGATGTTATTCAACACGCCGGGGTCTGTTAATGCTAGCGATACCCACTCCATCTTTATTCCCCGCATGTATGTTTCGGGAGTTGGGAAAGTGCAGATAGTGAAATTCCTACGGCTGACAACGACATTCACAACTGCTGCCGTTAGTAGGGATTGCGTTATTACACTTACCTAAGACCTTAGAGAAGTAAAGGAGCAGGATTGTGTAACGACTTACGGTGGTCGAGGAGGTAATGCTTGAGCGCCGAGATTGGTCTTGCAGCTGATGTAAAGGGGTCTGTGGGGGTAGTGGAGAGCAGGGTCTTCGGGCTCGCCAACGCCGACTTAAACTGCCGTTAGCGTTCTATAGGGCTGCAGCAGTAGTTACAGGATTGGTCTCCTTATTGGAGGAGGGATATGCAGAGTCGGCAGCAAAGTGCTTTACCTAGCTTCTCGTCTCTTGGCGTCTTGATGCTTGGCCATCCGCTCTCGCCTGGCTTGGGCATGGGATTCTCTCGTGGAATACGACCGGGCTATTTTTCGCGAAGCGGTAGAAGCCGTGCCATCTGCATTCTCTAATAAGATGAACTGAATCCTCGGTCGGACTGCTAGGTTTGATAGAGCCGATGGAGCATGGGGCTTGCAGCCATCTACAACAGGGTCTTCGGCTGCCGCGCTGCCTATCTTCAGCGCACGAGCTATTTGAACTGTAGGTACTTTAAGCTGAGACTAGTGAACTTCTGTAATTATTCCGTGGGGTTAAAGGGACATTTATTCACAATCTGCCACATTTGGAAGGAGCATGTCTTGGCCAGGGAGAAGGATGAGGCAAAGTTCTTTGATCGATCTATGCTACAGCCTAACTTACCCGGCTATCAGCACACTGCGCCCCAATTGATAATAATACGAGAACTATCTGTAACCCAGGCATCCTGTAATTAAATACTACACACCCTCTATGCACCTTGTTGGCTTGAGCCTTATTAGGACTGATGCTAAGCTTTGCAATGTTTAGAATTGGGATAGCGTCCCTCCGGAACAAAAATGTCCCATTTACTGTGGGGAAGCATCGTTGGTTCTCTGCGGTGGCGGCTAGGACTGGCTTGTGCGCTACCGGCCTTACGGTGGCGAAGGGAATTATAGACTGGTTTGGGGACTACTAGGTTATAATAGAAATATCTCTTACTGTCAGAAGCGCGGCACTCTGGATTCTGTGGAATTGTAGGGGTTGCAACTGCGTGATATTTGCTTGTGTTCACTCTGTGGCTCTGGCTCTGGCTGGAAGCCAGAGGCTTCTTTATAAACTATTCTGCAGGATTCAGGCTTCGTCACTCTGGTGGCTGAGGCTCACTGGCGTACTGGCAGTGCCAGGTATCCAGTCAGCTCCGCTGACTAGATGCCCAGGGCCTCTGAGCCCCCTTCTTTCTGACACAAGGCATGGAGTTAACAGTTGGCAAGAAAGTTAAAGAGTTGATGATATTCTTTCTATCTTGTAGAGCGGGAGCCGTGTTATTATAGTTGGTAGTGCAGCTGCCTGAGGCTGCCACACGGCCAGTTATTACGCCGACTTGGCTGGGCTAGTGGCTTGCACTGCCTCTGCGCCAAGTGGGCTACAGGGGAGTCTTGTGGAGGCGACAGTTCTTAGCGCGTAGTAATTCCTAATACGGTTTGGCTGGGCGAATAGTGCCGATCGTGCGCAGGAATCGCTGTGCCGGCAGGCAACTGCGGGCTCTACTTATCAGGGTTAGGGTTAGTAAACCTAACAATATTACCTACGTAAGGAATAAGAATAGTTTATTATTTAAGGGTACGAGTCTACCTATCTATATAGGGAACTATTTTAGTATTATAGAAGTAGTATATCTAGTCCTGATATCCCGAAGCCCCGGGACCCTTGGACTGTGTAGGTATCCCGATGTCCCGGCCCTCCAGGACTATAGGACCTCTCTAATTGGCTGTATATGGCCTTTTGGCTCTGTCCTGAATGATTGGTCCGCCGTGGATGCCCCAGATATCCACGGCCTAATGTCCTGACCTGGGTTATAATACTACTGTTCATAACCCCGCGGCGTACTGCCTTACAGTCTGACCCACTCTGGGTGCAGGTTGTAACAGAGACTTACTACCCGACTATTGGCTACAAAGGCCTTAGCCGGGCGGTAACGATCAGACATGAATTAAGACTGTTTGAGCCCTTAGGGCCACAACTGCTCCAAGTCGCCGTGATAAGGGTTGGCAGACATCGTTAGAATCCCAACGACCGTTTGCACCTGTCTAATCAGCGAGAGGTCCCTACTGTTTGACGCCGCGTGAGGGAATCCTGCTCGCGCGCAAGCTGAGGTTGGGGTAAATTATGTCATTCGAAATCCAGGGTCTTTGTATGGACGCCCCCGGCCGTCCGGGGTAGAGACTGATATTCCTTATTTTTAGTTATTGGACTACGTCAGCTGCGATCGACGACAATTTGTATCCTCAGTTGTCGACTCAGCACGACATTCGCACCCGAGACTTACAGCGCCATGGCTAGGAAAGAGTGCCGTCCGAGTAATTTAGACAGGGGGGAGAGGGCAGGTGTGAATGGAGAAGCTGAGCAGAGCAACATTGATGACAGGAACACGCTCGTGTGGGTTTCTAAGCCCAAAGATAAAATGACGCGATTGTATTACCACCTCGGCAGTAAGGTCAGGGAGAGTTCGTTGTCATTGACTGTGCTGAGTTCTCTGCTAGGCGATTAAATGCCAGACACGAGCACTTCTCAGGAGCACCTTCCCTAGCCCCAATATATATTCTCCACCACAACACCGGTGACGTTGTATTCTTGTCGGTGATGCAACCAGTCAAACAGCTCAATGTACGGAACATTATCCATGGTACCCTGAAAGAGAAACGTAAGCCTAACGTCCAGCATCCGACTGCATCTACAGAGACGCCATCGGCAGCAATGCCCAAGAACTTACCGGAAGAGTCAGTGTGTGGCGAGAACCGGACGCCTCCCCTAATATCTTTATCATGGGAATGGCGTAGATCATATCCGGGGCTTCTAGCGCAACAATCTGGTAGCATGCTTTGAGCCCTTTGTTAGTTTCCTCGAGGATCCATGCGCCAATGTCGCGAGTGTGAAGTTTAGAACCCGGCTGCAGTTGGAATCGACTGGCTCTCCTAGATCCGGCTGTGTATGGCGTCATCACATCAACACCGCTGTCTAGCAGAGTACATCGGGGCAGTGATGCAAAGTCATTGGCTGTTGCGACAAACAAGGTGCTGCCGGCGGCGGGCTCCTCCGCTCCGAGCCCGATAGCCTCCCCCGATCTCAGACGATTGGTGTGAGGGTAGTCTTGGTCATCCAGCGTCACCAGGGCCCAGTTACCCGCCCATATTCCGAACCGAAGGTTTAAATCGATAGGCTTGTCACTTGCTAGTTGATAGTCCTGGATGGAAGCGGCAACTCGGTAGCCGTCCGTCGGAGCTGGCTCAGCGTCGTCGCTAATAATGGCCGAGGTGGTGTCGTCAAGAGCTTCCACCACAACTTCACTCTCGCCCCTGTCGATAGCGGGGGAGTAGAATGGCCTTTGCATATCATTGTCTGGAAATGGACTGGCAGCAAGCTCTTCCTCCGGTTCCCCGTTCCAGACTGTAGCCAGCGTGATGCCGTAATACGCTCGCTCCTCGCGCTCATTGACTGCAAGAACCACTCCGCCGATAGTGGCCATTGCATCGGAGTGCCGAGGGTCCCCTGACGTGTACAGGGCACCCACAACAGTCGATGGCTTATTTTTGTCGGTGACCAGGGGCTTGAATACCGAGACGTTGCCACGGTTGGACAAGAATCGAGCGAACCGAAGGCGCGGGGTGATGGCGTAAATGAAGCGGTCTGTGGTTGGATCAAGAGGCTGCAGATGCTGGGTTTGAAAGAATCGTCTCATGCTATGCTTCATTTCCTCCTTCATGGTTTCATAGCTGATCAGCAGACCCCAGCTTCCCACGCCGTCGGCGCTCTCGAAAAACGCCAACGAAAGACTATATCCGGGCCCAAGTGGTTGGCTTGTCGCCATGTGGAATAGGAGCCAATGCCGGCGGAGAAAAGTATCGTATCGCTCCAAGGTTTCAGCACTTGCCTGGCGCGGGACAATGCGGACGTGGTCACTGCTGTCCGCTGTCACCCCGAGGGGTTGTGGCTGCGCGTTCTGTAGTCCAAATACAGGGGACGCGAGGGGCGACACTAGGAGCGACAACAGAAAAAGTGGCACGGAGCTACGCATCATGGCTGCTTCCAACCAGACGCCGAAACTAACTCCTGGGACGGAAAATAGTTCGGGTGAGTAGGAGCAAAGAAAGTCAAAAGAAGGAGGATGTTGGAAGATGCGAGTCTTCGGGCAGCGAAAGGGGCCAATCTGATTTTCGTGGGAAGAGGCAGATTGCCCAATCTCCAGAACCAACAGCAAGGGACGTATCTCCCCTGTCCGCCCGCTGGGATGCAGGTGCGGGGCACGGTAGGATGGCTGACCAGATGTGCTCCCACCTAAACCGTCGCTTATCTTCCCTGAGTACCTTCTAATTCGCCAGCTTCGGGCGTGCCGCCATGAAATGGGGCCGCAATACGCCCAGTTTTTCTACAGTTTCACTTAACCGCCTTTTTAGACTACAAGTTGAAATATGGGTTTTGGCTAATGTTTGCAGCATCGGAGGATGGATTGCTATTGGGGTTGTGTGGTGTAACGGCTTAGGGGATTTTATTAGGCGGAAGGAAGGCTGGGGATTGCACGGTAAAGGAAAGTCACGAAGTGTCAGAAAGAAGGGGGTTCAGAGGCCCTGGGCATCTAGTCAGCGGAGCTGACTGGATACCTGGCACTGCCAGTACGCCAGTGAGCCTCAGCCACCAGAGTGATGAAGCCTGAATCCTGCAGAATAGTCTATAAAGAAGCCTCTGGCTTCCAGCCAGAGCCAGAGGAACAGAGTGAACACAAGCAATAGAATCACGCAGTTACAACCCCCTCAATTCCACAGAATCCAGAGTGCCGCGCTTCCAACACATAGCCACACCTTCATGATGTTCTGGCCGGGGTCCAGAACCCCCTTCTTTCTGACATTCACCTCTTCAATTTGTTAGAAAATATTTGCTTTTTTCTTAGAAATCTTGCTATTCAGTCTAGAAAGTAAATAATAATAGCCGCACTATAGTGAAAATTTTATTTAGAAATAGATCTTAAAAGGCTATCCTTGTTATACATGTTCTTTAAATGCCGTTCCGGAGCTTCTTTTTCGATTTAAAAAATCTAAAAATTTTGCTTTTTCTGAGGTTGAATTTCTACTAATAATGACCCAAATTTAAATTTGACTTCAGATGTGAAATCCTTAGATTCAGGTTATCCTCAGAATGTATTCTTCTATATGGTAGGTTTATTATGCGCATAGTAATTAAGAAGTGTTTGCAGATTATTCAGCTATTTTTTACCAATAACGCAGCTTCGGTTTTCGCGCAGGCTGACACAACCAACGACCCCGGTGCGACTCGGACCAGGAGAAAGGGAAAGGTGCTCTGCGGTGAGTGCAACCGGCGCCTCGTAGAAGTCAGAAAAGATACCTCCCCCCCGACCCCCGCAGGAACGCCTACCCAGGACCATGTCCTGGTGTGCAAGGACTGCCAAGTCACTGGACCCCTGAACCGAACCACGGTTAAGAACTGGTTCGCAAAACCCCTAGGGTATGAGTGTAAAAAGTGTTACGACAGACGCAGGAGACGAGACCAACACATGAGACCAGTCAACCCAACGTGCCTGGAGACAGTGTTCAAGTCCCAACCTCTACCAAGGCCTCAAGCCAAGAAACCCCCAGAGGAACACTACCTCCCAAGAGAGTCAGCGAGAGCCTTATGGGCTGAAGTCACAAGAGCTGGCAGGTGGACGTCGTACCTCGAAAGACTTAACCCCCCGCCGGGTCACCGACTGTGCCAGTGCGGCGAAGCCAACGAGGCTGGACACGTTTTCAAGTGCGTCCTGTCCCCACCAAACATGAGCACACGTCCCGTCGGCGTGTGGAGCCAAGCGTGGAAAGACAGACAAGGGGCCGTAAGCGCCCTGTGCAGAATAGACAAAGAAACCGGTGGCAGGTGGACCCTACAGCCCAACCCCAGCCCTGCCCCTCGACCCAGGGTTCGAGGTGGCCCCACCGAAGCCCCCTCGTACAACTACTGGACCTCTGACGAGTCCCCGGGACCAGCTACACACAAACCTTTGAACGAGGAAGCAAACCAAGAAACAAGACACGAAGCCGAACTCCGTGAGTACAAAAAGGCCATGAAGGAGGCGGACACCCCTTTCTCGGGTAAGGGCAAGTGGTGGCCGTACGGCTACGCGTGGCAGAAAAGCAACAAGGAAGAAAAACACGACTGGTGTTAAAACGACCCGGAAGTCAGTCGACTGTTGCGAGTGGGAGGGAGGCCTTAATGCACCTCCAGGGCACTGCGTGCCACCTGTCGACACATGGGCGTAACGAATTTGTAAAGGGTACCTTTCCTTTCTACCGGCGGCTCCGAGTCCGAGAGAACCACAGGTGTAGAGGTTTTAAAGGCCCTGTCTAGGTAGATAGCGCCCAGTAAGGGCAGACGTCATTCCGGAAGGAGAACCGAACGTCTTAAATTTAATAATTCAGACGAGCCAGAGTTTAATTTTAAGTGTCTAGAGTTGGGCCCCACAGTACATTGGCACAGACCATGTGTTGTGAGTTGGGGGGATTGGCCCGCGGGCCGGGGGATGGCCCGAAGCGCCCCCACTTAAATTTTTTAAGTCTGTGCTTGCAGAGATAAGTATGTCAGATAAATAGCAACTACCACTGTATAAAAATAATGAACGTTCTGCGCTTTTTAGTGCAGCGGTAGTTTGCGGCAAAGTGTAAGCTACTGTACGTGCTCTGCATGCTTTCGCGGGTGACCGCATAAGTGAGGCGAACAGGAAGTTCAAACACCCCGTGACGAATGACTTCGTCTGCGTGCCCCAACCCCCTGCAAGATTGCGGGGGCAGGCTGTGGACGTGTGGATCGAACCCATGTAACACCCCCTCTAGCGAGACTGTTACTTATTAGTGCCAGCATCGCATCTGGACTCTGCCATCTCCGACGCGTTCCAGACTCCGCACGAACTTTCAACACAGCCATGGATCCCATCTCCATCTCAATTGCCGTAGTGGCGGCCATCTTCGCCTTCACAGGGCCCATCCTCCCCAAGCTCTGGAACAAGCTGAAGCAGCTGTACGGAAGAGCGTGCAGGTCTACGAGTAGGTTTATGTCTCGAAAAATGGGTAATTCTCTCCCCCAACCCTGACCAACTCCCTCTATAGGCTACCTCCAGACCCTGGGTCAACAGCGGGTGTTGACTGATGTGCGATCCCTCTTGACCTCCGATATGGCACTCAGAATGGCCGCGCACCGCCATTACATCCAGCATGACCGAGGCTGCGACGGCGGATGTGATGAGGATGCGGGTTGGTCGAGCGATTTTAGTGATTTAGAAATTCGCTGAGAGGGTGCAAGGCTCCGAGAAATGCATTTCATGTGATGTAAGTGACTGATTGGTCAGAACTGGATAGATTGAGGGGAATGTTTTTTGAGAACCTGAGCGAGGTGTTACACAGCTTTAGCGCACATTTGTCAGCAGGAATCGCCGTGCCATCCAACCTGGCCTCTCAGGGGGCTTTGAACTGGATTGTTTGGGGGGTACTGTAAGCACATTGACTAAAACCTTGGCTTGTTGGGAAAGTGCATTCGCTATTGAATTCTCGTTGGTGTTTGCTCTTATGCCGGGCGTCGGGCGTCGGATAATGCAGCCAGCTGCATAGGCTCAGAGCTCCCAAAGGCCCACTGACAAGACTGAACATGTCTGATGCTAGCCTCACAAATGCCCGTTGCTTCGCAAGAGCCAGCTGTCTCTTTTTTTTTTTTTTTGCCAT
>Ga0247758_1000352_pt1 | contig 40786 bp, 49 predicted proteins | sample UWRJL156409C4_FD_180950 | JGI IMG/M metagenome (GOLD analysis project Ga0247758, IMG submission 180950) | Plant litter microbial communities from Arlington Agricultural Research Station in Wisconsin, United States - UWRJ-L156-409C-4 | ecosystem: Environmental > Terrestrial > Plant litter >...
AGCCGGCTGGGTCGATAATCGGACTGCCAAGCTCAGCTACGCGCAGATGCAAGCCATGCTGGGGACTGAGTTTGGCGGCATGAACGACGTGTTGGCCGACATTTACCACCACACCGGCGACAAACGTTGGCTCACTGTCGCGCAGCGGTTCGACCACGCCTCAGTTTTTGATCCGTTGGCCTCAAACCAGGACCGCTTGGACGGATTGCACGCCAACACCCAGGTCCCCAAGTGGATCGGCGCCGTTAAGACTTACACGGGCACGGGAGCCGCCAAGTATCTCGCTATTGCGAAGAACGCCTGGAACATAACGGTCAACGCTCATTCATACGCAATCGGTGGCAACAGCCAAGCTGAGCACTTCCGAGCCCCGAATAAGATTTCCACGTTTCTGAACAAAGACACCGCCGAAGGATGCAACACCTACAACATGCTCAAGCTGACGCGCGAGATCTGGATGAGCGACTCCAGCACTGGCAACTCGACAGATCACTTTGACTTTTATGAGAGGGCGCTCATAAACCATATGCTGGGTCAACAGAACCCCCGGGATAGTCACGGGCACATCACCTACTTTACTTCCCTCAACCCGGGCGGAAGGCGAGGTGTCGGCCCGGCGTGGGGCGGAGGTACTTGGAGCACTGATCACAGCTCATTTTGGTGCTGCCAGGGTACTGGAATCGAGACGAACACCAAGCTGATGGACTCGATTTACTTTGCGAAGGATGAGCAAAGCTCAAAGGTGTTGTATGTGAATCTTTTTACGCCCTCGGTTCTGAACTGGGCCGAACAGGGTGTCACCGTCACACAGGTCACCGGCTTCCCTGTGGATGATACCAGCACCTTGTTGATCAACAGCACGCAAGCGAGCGGTGCTGGGACTTGGACTCTGCGCATCCGAATCCCATCTTGGACAACGACGGAGGCTGAGATTCGAGTCAATGGCGAGAAAGTGGCAGGGGCCGCAACTGTCCCTGGGACATATTCCTCTGTCCGGCGAGATTGGAAGTCCGGCGATAAAGTCACTGTCCGTCTTCCCATGCGTCTGCGGACTGTGGCGGCCAACGATAAGCCAAGTGTTGCAGCCCTTGCATACGGCCCGGTCGTATTAGCAGGAAACTACGGAGACTCAACGCTGTCGACGACGCCGATTCTCGCGCTTGACACATTGCGTAGGGTGAGCGGCGACAAGATCGAGTTCACAGCAACGGCGGACTCGAAAACCGTGAAACTTCAGCCATTTTACGACGCGCAGGGGTTTAATTACAATGTGTACTGGACGACGAGTGGCAAACTCCCTGTCTAGTTCTCCAGTTGACAACCAAGGTCTTTTTCCACAGATTGAGAAAATCGAGAGCTATTCTGCACAGAACTTTTGCCCTGTGTTGTTGTAACCGCACAAATTCAATTAGTTGTTCCTTCGCTCCTCTTTGGGTAACCGGGTCTGAAAAGAGGTCGAGCACGTGACATTCAGGCAGACATGCCCAAAATACACGCGCTGATGAACGTGAACCGCGCCAGAAGCTCTCACCTTCCACACGGAACAGGACGTGTTTCAGTGTCGACGTTCTTTTCAGATGAAATTCGACACCAAAAACTGGAAATGGACCCGTTTACCGCGATCGGCCTTGCCGGGACTATTGTTACTTTCGTCGATGTCGGGCTCAAAGTGCTGAACAAAGCCCGCAAAAATTCGCAATGCGGAGTCGGGTGCAACCGAAGACAACGAAAGCCTTGCTTCTATGGCCGTCTGCTTTAACGCAACAGTGTCCGAGCTCTAGTCTAGGACAGCTGAGAACGCAGCAAGTCAGCATGAGATCGCACTTATTGAGCTGGCCGACGAGTGCAAGGGCACATCGGACGAGTTACTCGCGCTGCTCAACGACCTGAAGTCTACCAAGCCAGGCTCCAAACGTTCTAGCATTCGTGCCGCTTAGCGCGATTTGCGGAAGATGACAAGAAGATGCTGCAGCAAAAACTGGGTCGATGCCGCCAGGAGCTTGATCTGTTGCTGTCGAGCATGACGAGGTAGGACATCTTCTGCCCGTTCGCATCAGAGGCCAAGAAGAAGGAGATCGGGATTCTCTCGTTCAAGAGACCTGCGACAACTTCATTGAGTGGCTCCAGCACGGGAATCGGGTGTTTCACCACCCTAAAATCGACAACCACACATGCTTGTAGTCACGTTTGATCAGTCCAGATCATCCCCGGCTCAGCTTCGGCTAATATCTGCCCATTGAACAGCACAGCCTTCCGAGAAGGTGCAGTTTTAAGCGAAAGGCCCAGAAATGGTCCCGTGCAAGCAAAGGTGTCAGAAACACTGCACTCCTGGAATTTGGTGGAATTGATAAGGGTTGCAACTGCTTGATTGGATTGTGTCAGAAAGAAGGAGATTCAGGGGCCCCGGGCATCTCGTCAGCGAAGCTGACCGGATGCCTGGCACTGCCAGAGCGCCAGCGAGCCTGAGCCACCACAGTTACGAAGACTGAATTCTACAGAGAGGTCTATAAAAAAGGGGGTTCTGGCCTATGGCCAGAACTCCCACAAGCAGTTCAATCAAGCAGTTGCAACCCCCATCAATTCCACAGATTCCAGGAGAGCAGTGTTTCTGACAATAGGCTCGGGAAATGACTTGAAACTCCAGCCAGCTGGTTCGTTGTAGGGCGGAGCCATTTCGGTACGTAGAGCTGTGTGATTCTTAACAGATCTGGCCGTGAGGCCATGATCAAAGGCCAGGGGACTGGAGCTCTCTTAACACTGAGAGGCTGAGTTGAGGCAGGGTCTGTAGTCGCGACATTATCGACGAGTACGAGCGCCGCTACTTCGTAAGATTTCAGGGGCCCAATCGCCAACAGCTTCGCAAAGGTAACAGAAGACAAGAAAAACCGACAAGTCGCGCACGAGTTCAAGGCTCTCGTCTAGAGATCCCTGCGGTTTGTGCTTTCTTTCAACGATTTGGTAAGCAGGTCCATTTTCCGACATGTGTGGCAACGGTAGGTAGGCATATCAGCCTCGTTCGGGGCAGGGTGAGTGGTTTTGCGGGAAGAAGCCGCTGCCGATTGCTGATGCAGCAGACGAGAGGAAGGCTCGACCAGATGATGGTCTGGTGCGAGATCTCGTCATCCCCTTAGTCACATGATATGCAGAGCTGGCTTGGAAAGGGCCCCTCGGGCGACGCTAAAAATGCAGTGAGTGGCTGACGAACTAATTGAGACACTGAAGCAACAACCGCCTAACTGAATCACAAATAACTTGATTAAATAACGAGGTAGAAAGTCAATTATAATTACAAAAGATTGAAAATTGTATCTTTAATACATCCTGTTACTTTGGAATGCTCATTTTGCTCGACGGTTGAGTGGTGGTTGTGACAACTTTCTTGGTGTCTCAATTAAAGTGACATGATGGAGGTCGGATGGACATTTCCAAGGAGTGGCGGACGTCGCCAAACCCCAGCCAATGACAACCATCACCTACCCACGCCATCCATGAAGCACAAACTCCAACGTCAACAACCAACTCCCTTCGCAATCGCAAACATCCGACAGTACATACAAATCACAACTAAACACAAGCCACACGCCCAGAAGACATCTCGAGGAATATGAACCCCAACCCCCTCGCAGATCGCGAAAAGGCGCTGGAGAATCAGTGGATTAGAGACAAGGAGCAAGTCCCGAAGTCCTCTGCCCCGCTCATCCCTCTGCCCCGCTCATCTCTCTCGCCCCTGGTCCACATCGCGCCCGACTACCAGTAGCGCTTCAACCTTCAACCCGCGTTCGTGAACGCTCACATTTGTCCGCACAAGAAGCAAATGGCCAAGGACAGGGCCGCCAAAGCGCAGTCTACGAAAGACACGACGAAGCAGAGCCAAGATCAGGGCCAGCCAGGTCAAGCAGGGAAGTGATCAGTAGTTGTCGAAGGAGGTTTCCAGGATGGACAAGGGTGAAACAAGGGCTTGGCATTCAGGGGCTGGACGGCGCGGCAACATTGTGTATATTCGCTGCTAGGAAGGGAGGAAAGGAAGCCAAATTGAATAAATCAAGCTACTTAGGTAAACATCTCAATCTCAAATCGTATCCAAATCGCGCAAAATGACTTCACCACAGGGAGTGTCGCATGTCTACCTAGGCAGCCGAAGAAGGCGCGACAAAGTCTTGTTTGAAGGCCATCTTACAGCGCCACACCGCCGTCTTCATCTCCGTCTTCGTCACCGCTGGCGTGCTGCTGGCGGGTAGTTGGCGCACTTCCAATCTGAGCATCGAGGTAGGCTGGAGTACGGCCCTTCAACCTCGTCTTAGGAGTGGGAGTGCCATTTGCGGGCGTGGTGCCGTTGGCAACCTCGGTCTTTGGCGTTGAACTCGTGGAAGCCGTGACTTCTTGCTGCAGAGACCCTGGGGAAGATTCTCGGATCGTCTGCAGACGGAGGCCGCTCATCCTCGACACAAGATCGTCGCCCCTTCCAGCGACCGATGAGGAGCGGTCCGAGTTCCGCGGCAGCGGTACACTCGAAGGGGTGTCGTTGGAATCGTGGGGCCGGTGAGTCTCCGACTTGGTCCGGATGGCGGCAAATGTCTCTTCCCGCACGGTTTCGATAATTCGTTCAATAATTGCGTTACGCTGGAGCTCCACCTTGCGGCCATCCCTGACGTAGATGTCGGGCGCGCGCCAGGTGTGATAGAAGTTGTTAGACGAAGGGCGTGCTCGCCAGCCACCTGGGCTCGGAGCGAAGTAAAGGGAGCACAGGCGACATGTCGGTTTGCTGGAGCCGATGTAACGGCCGAAATCGCCCTCTCCGAAAACACGCAGGGGCTCGTCTCCTCTTGCCTCTCTATTCCGCTCCTCGCGGGAGATGTTGCTATGCAGCTGTACCTCGGCATGCACACATGGCTTGAAAGAATCCGATTCAGCAATCTCCTTGATCCTTGCGTCAAGACCCCATGCCTTCAGCTGCGCCTCGTTTCTCCGGAAAGTGTTGATGATTTCGGTGTCGCTTGTCATCCGAACAAGCATTTTGCCCGCAGTTTTCCTGATCTCGGGGGGCTTACGATCTTGACTGCCCGAAGGTACAGCAACAACGGTGAAATTCGCGAAGAGCTGCGGCCAATGCCTGCAGGCCGATGCCAGGACCGTAACATCAACAAAGTACGACTGCAAGCGACAAAGAGCGTGGTGCAGGTCACGCCAATGCCCATCGTTTTCGCCACTGGTTTCGCACTTGCCTCGGACGAAGTCTTCGAAGCTGTCACGGTAGCATCCGTCGATGGCCATCACGAGATCTTCGGCGTGTGAGACAACTGTGGCATATGAGTATCACTGAGCACGATTACGTGGAGGGGTTTCGTTCTCTGAACGCTTACAATCATCATCAGTCATCTCAGGCGTATTGGCAAGCTGCGAAGCTTTGACCTCGTATTCATCGTCGTCCGTGTCTGAATCCTCATTCACCTCGACTTGTCGTGGAGCGATGGCTTCCACCAGGGGTTCCAGGGCTTCAAGATGGGTGATGATACCCTGGGCTTGTTGAGAGCACCTTCGTTAGCAACCCTACAATTGCAAGCCGTTAGCGGAGCTGTTACCTTCTTCTGAGTTGTCAAGCTCGACCTCATCGGCACAGAAGCCAAGCTGGGTGCGGGCTGTGCGGGCGTAATACTCGACGCGGGGACGGTTGAATCTGATGATTTTGCCCAAAATCTGGGTAAACAATGGGGATCCGCGCCTCTTCAGTGCATCCTTGATATCCTCTGCTGCTGCATCGCCAAGGGATGTGAGAATTCCAGTGATATAATGACGAACTGCCGCCAATTCGTTTGCCGTACGACGGTTTGATGTGAATCGGTACTCAATGCGACCGGTCTGCAAGATAGCAAACGCGGTGACTGTTTTTCCTCCCTTGCGAGAGTCGCAGATGTGGCCGAGCTTGTCAACGAAGCAGTAGAACGTCTGAGCGCGAGTCTTGGGCATGCTCGTCTCAGACTCAGTCCCTGGCGCTTTGATAGTACTGCCCTTGACGTAAGCCATAATCAGGCAATAGAGCATGATGACGGGCTCATAGAGCCTTTTGCGCATGCCCGCCGTTAAGGGCACGACGCGGTTTAAAGGATCGAGTGTTCCCGGCATAGCAAAAGGCGAAGAGGAAAAGCATTCGTTGGAATGGTAGAGACACAGATTGCAGCGAAAATAATGGGAAGAGGGAGATGGTTGACCGGTAATTAGGAATCAATCTTTGAGGGGAGGACAGTTCTGTCGAGACTCGTCGTCTTTGTCTAATACACCTCCCTGTCAGCGCAGGCGCCTTGCGAGAGCCACCACAAACCCAGTCCTTATTGCTGTTTTCTTCATCGTGTTCGATGATGAGGCTCCTGTGGACATGTATGCCTCCATGCAATGACATGTTACACAGACTACTGAGGCACATCGAAGACAACCAGGCAGCAAACGTGGTGCCTCTGAATGCCTCGCCATTTGGGTCCCAAGGCGACCACTGAAAGTGAGGGAGACAAACCTCGCCAACCAGACGGACATCTTTCCTACAACCTCCGTAATCGTGGGTGCTTGCGCTTTTCGGTCTGGGTATGCGCCTGATGACGAACACATCACCGTCGCTGTTTGGTTGGTCGCGCGGGCTTGGCTGACGGCTCATTCGCCAATAGGCACTTGCGGGCAGAATCCGGACTTTAACTGGTAGCAGCTTCCTGCCGTGGGCCTCGCGATCGTGGGCCTCGACGTCGTGGGCCTCATCGTCGTGGGCCTCATTGTGGACCTCATCCCAGAACCGGCTCCACTGTTCTGCTTTCTCCCTTCTGCATTTTGTCGGGGGGTATTTGCTGAATGCCTCCACCTGCCAGCTTGCGGGAAGGTAGGCCTCGAAAAAGTGGGCCATCCATGTTGAGAGCGTGCAATGGTCTCTGCTCTGCTTTATCTGAAAGTCTGTGGGAAAAACAAATTGGCAGGGCTCCTATTTGAACTGGGTTTTGCCTCTCCGTCTCCGCTCGCTTGCTCTCTCTTCCAAGGCGCAAAACGGAAAAGGTGGTCCAACCTGATGGTGTTGCCGTTCCAGACTTCTAGTTGCTCCTTGAGATCGTGACACCGCCGAGTGGTGATATCCACACACCGTTGCTCCTTCCCGACGCGGGCCGTTAAGCCCATTCCTCTTGGCGCATCCCTACAGCACGGCGCGGTCGACAAACTTTTGCGGCAGCAACAGGCCTCCACTCGTGGAGAATCGGTTGTGACGACGGTTGCATCCCTGTCCATGTACAGCTCGTGGTAAGCAAATCCAATTCCCCTGGCCCTATCCCACGCGACGTTTTGACGGTGCTGGAGGTGAAGAGGCCGGACGTCACAGTAACACCACATTTCACGGAGATAGGACTGGCAGTTCCTCATTTGCGTCTGACCCTTTTTTTGGGTATTTTCCACCCGCCGGCTGCGAAACCGGCCCATGCACACCAGACAGCCCAAGTTCCACCAGCTCCGAGGACTGGGTTATGCCACGCCGTGCAGAGCGGCCCACCAGGGCCTCAAGCAGCAGCCGCCCGCATAGAGCGGCATCGCGTATGAGCCCGCGCCGTGGCAGACAGGAAGAGAGTGGGTACATCGACCCGCAACTTTTGGAGCTGCCCGCCGCCGTCGAAGAGGACGCCAATTTTCCCGAATTCGCCCTTCCCCCTTCATACGGAGCAACTTACACCGCGAACGCGGATCAGCTCCTTCAAAATTATTTGTCACCCAGAAACGAGGCAGCAGCTGGGTCGTATCCAGCCGATTCAAACCAGGGAACTTGGCCAGCTGCCGAGCTGGCCTATCCCGATTTTGATCTGGCTGAGACCTACGGCACCGAGGCCTACAGCGCCGCTGCCCAAGGTGGCGTTGCTTACAACACCGCGGGTATTTACGAGGGTGTGGAGAACGCAGGAGAGGAATCTTCGACTCTTCAGGGGGACTTCCGTGCTTCGAGTCTCTGAGGACACGTTCCCCATAGTATGGATGATCACCTTGAATATTCCGAACTTCCTCTTCCGGACATGTCCGAATTGTCCTTAGCCCTCAGCCCGCCTATGGGCTCGTCCACCATGGATGTGCCTGTCGCTTTCGATCCGTCCCTCATTCCTGCAGATTCTTCCCAGTTTGCATCTGCCGGATTTGCTTCTGGCCAGTTTGCTTCTGGCCAGTTTGCTTCTGGCCAGTTTTCTTCTGACCAGTTTTCTTCTGGCCAGTTTGCTTCTGACCAGTTTGCTTCTGAAGATCCCCCCTCGGCCCGTCTCGGCGAATACATCCAACGCTTTCAGGCTTCAGGGGAGGTACAAATACCAGAAGCACCGCGCGGTCCGGCAACCGATCCCCGAAAGCCGTTTGCCTGTGGCTGGGTCGATCCCAGGAAAGGTGCTTGCGACAAGGCGTATGGGAGGGAATGCGACCTCACGTAAGTCGAACGTTGCTTTGGTATCCGTTGGCTCTTTCCACAGAAATGATTTTTTTTTATCCAGGTCGGGAGGTCGTGTACAGTCGTGTTGGAGCGCCCCAGCTGACCACTCTGCGCCGTAACTGCAGAAAACATCAAAGAAACCACACACGCCCGATTCCATGCCCGGAATGCTCGAGTAAAGAGCTCAGATACAGATTCCCGGAGAACAAAGAGCTCTACCGACACATGACAAGGGCCCATGCCGGTGCCTGTGAATATTGGGGTGTGATCATTCCCAATTCAAGGGCCTGCCCCTATCCCGGCTGCGGGTACACATCGCCGTCGGCATACAATCTAAGCCGTCACCAATCCACATGCCCCAATGGACCGACAGACAGATAATGGGTGCGCGAGTTTGGTGTTTCGGCATGGAAGTGCTGTCGTTCCAAAGTCCCCTCCGCCCGGTTCTTGTGAGACCCGGGGGCATGGCAGTTGTCGCCGCTGGATTTCCGCCCTATGTTGTCGCCTGTTGTCGACGGATCATGTCACTCGTTTCGTTGTCTCTGGTTTGTGCCCCATCATGAATTGACGATTTTCTACCTGTTTTCTTGTTTCCTGCCACAACTTATTTTATCGCTTTACTTTTCTCCTACCAAGCTGTCTTTATCGTTGTGTTGGTATGTAGGTGCCGAGCTCAGCGGACTTTGTGTTGGATTACGATATCTTGGCATTTACTTATCCCAGGACGCTCGCTTGGAAATGATGGACTATGCATTCCTCAATAAAATCCATTCCGTTCTTTATTTGTCTGTGCATATTGACATCGAAATCGTGCCATCAGCTCCCACGTAGTCGGCGGAGGCGCTCTGGTGGGCAATCCCCACTGTCGTGAACGGATGTACCCGGTCGCTGTCGCAGTGCCAGACCCCTCTGTGGAACCCGACGGCAACCCGACACCTTCATCAGGAGCCGACCTCTCGTCTCGCGTTCGATTTGTGGACCCACTTTTGCGTCTGACGACAACAACGATAACGATCTCACATGGCACCAACCTCCATTTACGCAGCACAGACATACAATTTTCTCATTTCTTCGACTACCTACATCGCGGTCTGAGCGACTTCTACATACAGGACTGGCTCGGCGGCATACAGCACACGTTGATTGGCCTACATCTTATCTCGATCTACCAAAATGAGCGCTTTTCTCGGCCTCCTCCCGCCAGCCCGCACCACCACTGCATCCTCCGATCCCCTTCATGATGCTTCTCGTCCCTATAATTAACAGCAGCCACAGCAACAACATTAATTCCAGCAAGAACATCATGACAAACAACAATAACAACCATCATCATCCTCATCAAACGAAGGCGCATCCAGCGCCCTCCGGCCAAATCCGCTCTTCGTCCCGCCCTCCCTACCGTGCCCAGAGAACAAAACCATCTTCCAGGGCTTCGAATGGTATCTCCCCGTCGATGGCGGCAAGCACCGGACCCGTCTGGAAACCATGATCCCCAACCTGGCCGTCCTCGGCGTTCCCAGCATGTGGATTCCTCCCGCCTGCAAGGCCGCGTGACCGGAGGGGAACGGGTACGATATTTACGACCTGTACGACCTGGGCGAGTTCGAGCGGAAGGGACGCGAGCGACGAAATGGGGGAGCAAGGAGGATCTGGTGAGACTTGCGGAGGTTGCCGGTATGTATGGCATCGGGGTGCTGTTTGATGCCGTGCTGAATCATAAGGCTAGGGCGGATTTTAGCGAGGAGGTCAAGGCTGTGAGGATTGATCCCAAGGATCGGAATGGAGAGATTGGGGGGACAGGGGAGGGAATTATCGCTTGGACGGGGTATGAGTTTCCTGGACGGAAGGGAGTGTATAGCCCCTTGAGGTAGAACTGGGAGTGTTTTACTGGGATTGACTATGATGCAAGGAAGCGGGAGGGTAAAGTTTGGAGGTTTAAGGGGAAGGAGTGGGCTGTGGACGTTGATGAGTAGTTGGGGAATTATGATTATTTGTTGGTTGATCCGGTTTCTTCTGTTCTATTCTTCCAACTGGCGTTGATAAGACGTACGTATCGCGGCTGCTGACGATGGTATTCCTAGGATGTTTGCGGATGTTGGTCATAAGTATCCCCAGGTCCGAGAGGATCTATTTCGGTGGGTTGGGTGGCTGTCAAGCTAGATGAAGCTCCGTGGTATGCGATTGGATGCTATCAAGCACTATAGCTTTGCGTTTTTGAGGGACTTTGTGAGGTATACACGTCAGTATGTCAACTCAAACTGGTTCCTGGTTGGCGAGTACTGGCGCGAGGATTCAGAGTTCCTCGCCCGGTATCTCGAGTATATGGGATACGAGATTTCGCTGTTTGATGTGTAACTGGTGTCGAACTTTAGCAGAGTGTCGCTGTTGGAAGAGAAGGCAGATTTGAGGAAGGTGTTTGACGATGCCTTGGTTGTCTGGAAGCCGAATAATGTAGTGGTGAGTGCTCCCGAGTTTGGGGTTACCATGTACCGTATAATGACCGCTCACCAATTCATAGACTTTTGTAGTCAATCATGATACTGTGAGTATTTCGTTTTCTGGTTCTGGGTCAGTTGTGACAGTTTTTCTGACATCTACCAGCAAGAAGGCCAATCGCTAGAGGTACCTATCTTTTGCTCCCTTGCGTTCACCGGAAGCGCTACCAATGCTGATGTTTTGGTACAGACTCCCGTCGCCCCGTTCTTCATACCTCTAGCGTACGCGCTAATTCTCTTGCGGCCCAACGCCGGTATCCCTTGCGTCTTCTACTGTGATTTGTACGGATCCTTTGGTCAGCACCCCAAACCCGATCGAAGTAACTTCATCTCCCCAGGTGCCGGTAGCTCTGTAATCCTCAAGATGATGCTCGCCCGTAAGTTTTGGGCATACCGCACACAGCACGACTACTTTGACGACCCGCACTGCGTTGGATTCACTCGTTTCGGCCACCCTTCGAAGTCAGGCGGTGCGGGTTTGGCGGTCGTTATGACCAATAGCTGGGGGTACGGGACTACGAGTATTTAGACAGCAATTTATTTCTTTACAGCTTATTTCTTTACAACATTCTTCCTTCTGGACTTCCAGGTTGTTGCATTTCTCCATCGCCGCAACGTGGAGTTTAACACCTCTAGGCTCAAGGCGGGCCATAGATCATCTCCCTCTGCCGCAGGGCATCACTGTACTCACGGTCATCAGATGCAGACTGACGGATGCCAGTACTGTCGCCGATGGCAGAATCGACAAGGCCCGCAAGACGAGTACGGTCTCTAACCCGAAGATAAGCCAGGACCTCGATCCTGAAGGCCGACCGTAAATTCTTTCTCATGTCGGAGACCATTTCGAAGACACTACGGCGGTAGGGAATAGTCGGGACTACCCAGTGGCCAGCCGCTGGGTCGACCTCGATGTACAGGCCGCCCAACCCGTCGAACCAGTGTCTCCCATCTAGAGGGATTTCATCAACCTCCGGGCCAAGTGTGATGCTATAATCGATCATATAGAACGTCTTCAGACTCCGGAAGTGAGAAAGCCCCCTGTTCAGGTCGGAGTGGAAGCCAAAGACATTAATCAGCCAATGATTTGCCGGTTCAGTGATACAGCAACAAGGGTGGTCGCCATGGCGAACCCGTGGGATGGTATCATCCGAGTCTATGTCTTCTTCATTCCAAGGCACCTTCTTGGGGTCTTGACCGGCTTGTGGTTCAAACGATGATGGCTTTAGCTCCACCTCGTCATAGAAAGGTCCCAGATACCGCTGGTCTCCGGGTAGCGAGCAATGCCTGGTTAGCACGGCCTGGCCTGAGATGTTGTAGAAGCGGAAATCATCGTCGTCGGCGTCATTGGAGCACACCGAGACGGTGTCATCGTCAACGTCCTCGAGAGGAAGGAGGGTTTGCTTCAAGGAACATTCCTTCATGTTTCCCCATTCGTCACAGAAGCCCCCAAAGCGGTCCGCCGTAAAGAGAAGGTCTTGGTAAGAACCAGCGTGACCCGAGACAGGACAAGCACAGTCAATTTCGTGGCGGAACGTGCTGAGACGCTGGTCGATGAACTCCTGGCGCACCTCTTTCTCGATCGCCTTGCGCTCGGCTTCAACATGTGGGAGGAGCAGCTGGTCAACATACTCATTGACACCAGTGCACATCCTACACGCCGGCTTCGGCAGACCGCGCTCCTCCCGTGCGCTACGCAGCTGGGCGCGATGGCGCGCCTGTTTACGAAGCTGCTTGTAGTGCATCTGCAGACGACTGCAGCCGTCACAGTCAGCAGGGTAGAGATCTTCATCCCAGACCACGGCTAGGTACTTGAGCTTGTCTGCGTGCGGCACCCATCGCTTGAAGATCTGCTGGACCGTTTCTCCCCCAATAATGTCCTGGAGCGGGGTGTTCCTCTTCAAGGCGCCGAAGCCCATCCCATAGAGGGGCCGCAGCAGGCAGACCAAGTCTTTGTCATGGTCTACGTCAATCGAGCATGTGGGATGCTTGCTTGTGGGATCAACATGGATGTCCCACGTGTCCACACTCGCTGACTTACCCTTGATATCCTCAAGCCTCTTTAGCTCATCGAGGGTATCGCCCGTGTTGCGGTCGACCAGCCGAAGACGCAGATCGCGTGCATAGTAGGCTGAAGCCTCGAGCAGGTCTGTTTGGATTTGAGGAAGAGTTAGCTTGATCTGCTCATCACAAGCAGCGGCAAACACCGGCGTAGGGGGCTCACCGGCCGGAGGAGGCAGTTCGAACACATTTCTAGGACTGCGGTTCTCCTGGTGGGCCGCAAGAGCCTCTTTGCGGGAGTCAAGAGCCTGCTTGAGGTGATGAAACGTCACGAGGTCAAATCGTGGTCCGTTTTGATAGATGGGGACTACATTTAACTGGTGGCGCTTCCGGAAGTTGAATGGGCAGTCCTCTTGGTTTCTGTAATAGTCGAAGAAATGAACGCCGGGCTCATTTCTGACTTCACTCCAGATGGTGTCTTTGATCTCCTGAGGGAGATCCGAGAACGACTTGGGCTGATGGTTGCTCATTTTGATGGCTACGTAGTACGTCCCTAATCTGTCGGTTTCGACTGGCAGTTTTGGAAGATCCTTGAGGTTCTCAATGTCAATCGAGCTCAAAGACTGATGGGATACTTGGGAGTGACTGCTCATCTTCAGCAATGTGTCTTGCTCTTTTAAGGAACAGACGACTTGGTCCTCAATGAGCTTGACAAAGTCATTGTCCCATCACATTGCTAGATTTGGCTTTCTGGGCAGAGAACTTCCCTTTGTTCATGTTTGGCTTTAACATCCCTGTTTGGCTCCAACTTTCCTGTTCATGCACGCAAATGTAGTTACGGGTTCATTCGAGGTCTATTCCTCGCAACTCTGATGAAACCCTCCAGTGAGACACAGCAAAGACACCAGAAAACAGTCATCGTATGAGGCTCATCCCTCAACCATGGGCTACTTACAACCATCGGAGCTATGCCAATCACCAGACCACATTGACTCCTGGCTCTCACGATGTAAATCCTTCCTATCTACCAACAAATAGGCAAGACGGATTTCGTATGCAGGGGATATATTCTGGTTACAGAGGCACAGCCCAAGGCCTACGAAAGCCGACCCAGAAGGTGACACGCCAATCAATGCAGAAGTGACGGCATGGCGGCCAATGCCGAAACCGGTGGACAGCGAAGAGAAACCCATGACGTGGTGGTGCGATTTGCAAATCCTGAGGCTCCACGGGATGTGGGCAACGCGGAAGGAGAATCTGGAACGACAATAGCCTGGATGATCTGCGCACATGTGGGGTGAGCCCGTGTGTGTATGTATGTGTGTGTGCCTGGCGGCTGCTAAAGGTGGTGTGTTGGCGAGGGTTTCTGCTGATGATCCGACCGTCGTCGAACATGTAATGTTGTACTCCTGGTATGTGTGGTGGGAAAATATGGAACCCCCTCGGATCACGGAACGGCATTCAAGGTACCAAAGTGGGTGCTTATTCCCGAGAAAGCAGTCGGGAGAGGATCCCTCGACGGGTTCATCAATTCAAGGGTGTTAGTATCATCTTCGTCAGCTCGGCCAGTGCACGAAGGCCTGTGCGACGGGGGCCGTAGAGGTTGTCGGGTCTTACCTTTATGCGTAAGCCGCCAGCCACGACTTACCAAACAAATAGGTTTGCTGGCCTTTGGCTGGGCGTAGGGTGATAGTAAATTCTCCCTTGCCGTGCTGTCTTGCGTCGCAATTGAGCCGGAATCTGACACACTCAAGGCTCAAGGTATGTGGACACATGGCGGTAAAATGGCGCCCGCACACGACACATTTTCTGTGGAAGTTGAGCTGTGTGTGGACAGATGGAAAAGACGCAGTGGAAGACATCCACGCGGTCTAGGATCTCCAGTCGGCGCCCTGACCTGGATCGACCCTTTCCTGAAGGTCCGAGCAGCGAACGAGCAACGGAAAGGGTGTTCTGTGGTGGCAATGAAACAAAAAGGAACAGAGGTAACAACGCTGATCCTGGTTGCTCAAGCACTGGACTTGTTGGTGCAGTGTATGTCATCTTGGTGTAAATCGTCAGCAAAGCCTACCAATATCAGAGCGGAATTGAAGGCAGTTTGATGGCATTTTGGAAATGGGGACAAGCTCCCGCCAGCCGTGCCGAGTAATGCTGGAGCCATGGGTCGTTGGTTTGTGTTTGCGCCTGAAACGAAACGAAGACCAATTCCCATGAGATTGGGCATGACGCGATGAGGGGCAGAGAGTCAAAACAATATCTTTGAGTGTGACGTTGTTGGCAAGCGAGATTCACCAAAGGCAAGCAGCGCATCCAGCATTGACGGGATCCAGATTTGAGATGATGACGACGACAAAATGGACGGACGGGAGATCCTGTGACTTCCGCCGGGTGCGCCGTCCATGGGCCGCCCCGGACTGCGGGCTGCCGCCATCATCTGAGAAAATGGCTGTGTGTGAAGGAGAAATGGGTAATTGCATTCCTTCGCGAGATTGGCAGGTTGGCCTGTTGCGCTCCGCCGCCGACCGCCGAGCCTCGCTAGAAGCCGTGGAAGCAATCGTTTCGCGCTGCATTCCGTCGCTTGCGATTCTGCCTGCCTCTGCCATCAGGCAAATTGTCGAGCCCAGTGGAGAGCCGAATTCTGAACGGTGTTCAACGCCGGAGAGAACAGTTGGAATTGCCTTGAAACGGCAGGTGTTTGAAGCCGACAACGGGTTTATCTCCAGACCTCATACCGGTCACGGGAGGCAGGCACGCAGGTCGGGGCGGCGATATGTGGTGGGGGTTTGGAGCGCTGTGTTCAGGTGCCTGGCTCCCTCCAGTCAGGTCCGGTCTGCGTGCGTGATACGTGATCTGATAATAGAAATAACTGTGGTCAACTTGGCCTCAGCCCTGCATCGGCGCCGTCACACTGGACCAGCCGCGGGGATAAGGGGAAGAGCCGTGAATCCATCCCTCCCGTGCCAAAGGGGAAGGGGCGCCTGTGTTTCGATGTGTCGGGCGGCCCGCCAGGCTCGGCCAGCGCTGCTTTTCTCGTCCTGAGCGAGGCGCTGGATCGGTTGCTGCACATGCCCGGGCCCTGCAGGACCGACCAACCTGGCCCCCTGTCAAGTCGTGGAAGCCTTGGTCGCAGCAACGACGGCGCGATGCGTTACGCAACCTAAGTCGTGGACGATCATTGATGAGGGCCACAGTCGGGATCGCGTCTCGAGGTGGAATCTCCGCTGGATCTGTCTCAGGACTTCGGGTGCGGTTTGCGGTTTGCTGGCTGCTCGGCATCATTGGCTTTTCTGCTGCGCGTCATTTCGAGGGTCTTGGTTCTTTCCCGAAAAGAGCGGGGAGCCGCTGTCCAGATTCGTGGGTTCGGTTTGGTGGAGGGGAGCCCCTTTTCCAAAAATTAGAGGCCCGGTACTTGGCAAAGAATCACTATCAGCTAGATGCGGGGGACAATTGCTAGAAATGTTAGCTAAGTTGGTGTCGGTACTTCATCTGCAACCCGCTCAATGCCCCCCAGTACCTACAGTGGGGTGAGGGGCACGCCACAGCCAATAACCAGGTCTGACCGCCTCTCGCGTTCTGCGCAAGTGCCCCTGCATCGCCCTTTCCACAGGCGCCGCAAGGCACAGGAGAACGTGGAGTGAGCACAGTGATGAACTTGGAAAGGGGATTTTCGTTCCGGCGGCAGGACAGCCTGGGAGGCTGAGGGCCGATGAGTTGACGGAAATCTGCATCTGCCCACTCGGTCTTCGATCGCAATGCGAGGGCTCGCCGGGATGGGCTGACTCGGCGGCTACCAAACAGAGCGGCGAAAGGCAATTCTCGCCTCGCAAGGGCAAGTTCGAGACTTCTACCTGTGGTATGTAAAGGTGAACCGTCGCCCTGGGTCCGAGCCCGTCCAGGCCCTCCGTTTCCTGCAGTAACGTGCAGCAATCCGCGCCAGCAGCGGTCGGGCTCCATTGACCACTGAAAACCCGCCATCGACGTTATGTGTCAGCCAAATCAAGACTCCGGGCTCCGGTCGTGACACGCCAGCTGCACACTCGCATCTTCTGTCGTCTCGCCTACGGCTGTTGAACTCCATAGTTTTGCTACAAGAGTCAGCAGATAGGGACGCACGCAATCTCTCTCGGCCGCTCCCTCCATCCAGACCTTCCGGGTTTTTCGCATCTCTGCGGCGGGAACCGACAAAAACCACATCGCTTTGGGGGCGGTGGGGAATTGGGGCTCGGGCTAAGGAGCTGCAGAAACGCTCGTCAATAATAACGTTAGTTGCGGCGGCCAACGGCAGCCCGAGGATCAATCGCCAACGCGTCCGGCTGATTGGCAACTTGCCCTCCTCCCTGGGCACTGGGCACGCAGGTCACCCACCCCAACCCGCTTCTGTCCTGTCTCGGCCTCCCCTGGACTGCCGTGTGTGGTGTGTGTGTGTGTGTGCTCCCGTCTGTCTCAATCCGGCCGGCTGCCCTGGCACTAGGGAGTTGGGACGCCGTCTGTTCGTCGAGTTGCGATGCCCCCAACCGCAACCGCAACCGCTGCAGCGCCCTCGACCTCGACTGCGGTGCCCGACGCAAATTTTTCGGCGACGACATCACCACTGCCGTCGAGGGCCCACTCGAGGCCAAAAGGCGCTGCATTACCCTCTTTGCGGATCGCCGACTTCGATCGCGAATTTCTTAGCCCGGATCCAGACGACAGCCACCAGCGCGAGAGGGTCCCGAAGACCCCTGCCAACACCCAGCCCGCTGCTGCCCCAGAATCGACCACCCAGCACAAGCCCTCCGCGGCTGTTCACCGAACATCGTACACGACTTTCCCTCCGTCTACCCTCCTGCGCCCGTCGTCGCTCCTCCCCGCGCTGCGAATTGCGGTCGACTCCGCCAACCAGGACACGCCTGCAACGCTCGAAGACCCGTTCAATGACCTGACACCACACGCAGACCCCATCAAAGAACACGACTCCCCAGGCCGGAGGGGCCATTCACGGTCGACGAGCACGGGTGGCCTGAGCGACAGCTTCCGCAACCTCAACCGCTGGTCTGCTTCCACAACTTCCAGCCGCGCCTCCAACCTCACCAATTTTAGACGCGTCAGCAGCGAAATCGCCGGCGCCTTCCACTCTCCGGGGAGAAGATTGCACAGAAGCAAGCCGTCGACGTCGAGCGGTTCGCCCCGGCACGAGCCCGTTGTCCAGGCGCGAAGCGGGTCACCACCACCGGCGCCCATCCCGCCGTTGCAAACCCTACCCCGGATCTCGACTGGGCCATCGTTGGAGGAGGAAGTTAGGGGAACGAATGTGCTTGGACGGCTATCGCCGACACAACAGCACGCACACGTGAGACGACCGAGTAATGGTACAGGACTTTATTGGGATGGTACAGATGAAGAGTCGGGACTGCTACCACCCCACACGATAGATCGCGCCGAGCTTTCTATGTCCCAAACCGCAGCCGCTGCGGCGGGGACAAGCATGCCTTACACACAGAACCGCGAACCGAGGGGTCACTCCCGAAGTCGGTCCACAGGCGCGAATGGCATGGCTGACTCGGCTTCCCGGAATCGCGAACGGGATCGGCCAGGAAGGCCTCCGTCCCAAAGGGCCATGTTATCCAGAGCGTTGCAGAAAGCAAACACGGCTGTCCAACTCGACAACGCACAGAATATTGAGGGCGCACGGCTGGCCTACCTGGAGGCTTGTGGTTTGCTACAGCAGGTACTACAGAGGACATCAGCGGAGGAAGATCGGAACAAACTGGAGGCCATCGTAGGTTCATCCTTTCCCCCTCCCCTCCCTACTTTCTGGGCCAGTCTCTCCTGGTCCCTGGTCGGCTACTGACGCGTCTTCCCTGCGCATAGCACAGGACATACACCGCCCGCATCACCGAGCTCGACGATTTGGGTGTAGGGTTTGAACTCGACGACAAAGAACTGCCGCTGAGACCGGAGAGCAGCACTGATCTGCAAGACATCCTCGGCGCGCAAATTGGGAGCCCCGAAGATGATGCCCCCGGCAGCCCGGATTTCTTGGGGGCCTTGAGAGACCGGGGGCCCGACGTTAACCAATCGCCCAGCTACTCTTCTCCGACATCTGTATTAAGGAAACCGTTTGCTCCGAGAGTGCCTCCGAATCTCGCTGTTGATGTGTCTAGAGATCGTCGAGACGATGGTCCGCTTAGCTCACAATATTCTCTCCACTCGGCCTTTTCGAGAGCGAGGCAAGGAAGTAATGGCCTGACGTTACAACCACCGATAGACACCACATATTTACCGCCGCCCTTATCCCCCAGGCGACCGATCTCGCCTGCCCACCCACCACCACCTCCGCCTCAACACCCACCAGAACCGAAGAGCCCGGAGCGGGTATTTCGGGCCGACTTTTCAATGTCCGGAGCTCGACTGGCCCCGGGGACCTCTCTGAGGGGCCATCAAAGAGGAAACAGTCATGAATCGGTCTCGTGGTTAGATCCCATAGACGAATCCGCAGGCTCCAGCGCCTCCTCGGTGCATTCGAGGTCGTCCTCCGTTGGGGTCAGAAGGAGACATATCCGAGCTCCCAGCGGCGACACGGAGGCTGAATTTGATGCCGCGTTGGATGACGCTATAGAGGCAGCATATGACGATGGGTACGAACCGGATAGCCACGATGTTAGGGACGAGAACCCAGAAGACGCTGAGGATGCTGTGGCGAATACCCTAAGGCGTGTCGAGTTGGCGAGAGAGAGGGTCAGGGAAAGCGAAAGGGAGGCGCTGATACTGGCGAACGAAAGGGAGAAAAGACTACGACAACAACAGCAGTTGGAAGACGAAGAATACAGGAAACAAGAAGGAATCGAAGACTTTTACGATGGCAACGACACAGACGACGAGGAACGAATTTTGGAAGAAATGACCAGAGGCTATTTAATCGAGGACTTCACGTTTGGGGTTGGGAACAAGCCATCTGGTAGGCCAAGCGTGCCTCGAGAGTCCGACTCCAGTGGGTGGACGAACCGTACCTATCACAGCTCCATGGGCTCGACGCCGCCGACCGCAACTACCATTCTCACCACAGTCAGCGAGCATGTGCCCCTCCCTCAGCCAAAGGGCCCTCTCCCGCCGCCGCCCCCGAAGCAATCGCTGCCCCAACTACCGCCACAGCCAGACTCAGCAGGATCGCAAGGCTCTAGTCAGAGCGTTCGCGCCCGCCGGCTTTCAGGCCAAAACGCCAAGCAGTTGAAGATAGAGACTTCAGTGGTCGCCCAAGGGACTGCGCCAGCAACAACAGGGCTATCTGTTCCGTCCCAGCCGAAGACCGGGAGTTATATTGTACAGCAACGGCAAGCGTTGTCCGCAGGACCCAACCGGACGACGAACCCATTGTCTGCGAACCCGCTGTCTGCAAACCCAGTGTCTGCAAGGCCAGCTCCATCACCCGCGCCAAGCAGCATCCGAGACGAAACAGCCACGCCGCCCTTACCCGCATTTGGGCAGGACATGCTGCCGCGATCTGGCTCTCCGTCGGTTGCCGGCCGCCCCCCGGGTCTGCGGAAGAACTTCTCGGCCTCCAGTCTCAAGAGCATCAAGTCTCGGAACCTCTCCGTTTCTAACATTGATGATGCTTCCGATGCCTCTCCAGGAACCCCGTTAAGCAACCAATTTGGGATCGGCGGATCATCTACGCGCCACCCCGCGCTACCCTCCATCCCGACACCCTTGGCGGGGACCTTCAAGGAGAGAGCGAATAGCTCGGCGACCGGCGGCTTATATCTGTTTGACAACCAGATCCACTCCCCCAACACACCCGGATCGCCGAATCTTATGATGCCTGATGCGCCAGTTCCGCTGGAGGCGTGCCCCAGCGACGTCATGCTCCGTCCGTTTTGGCTGATGCGCTGTCTCTACCAAACCCTATGCCACCCACGTGGTGGTTACTTGAGCAACAAGTTGTTTGTTCCGAGGGATGTGTGGCGCGTAAAGGGGGTAAAGCTCAGAAACCTGGAAGATAAGATCTCAAACTGCGACTACTTGACTGCGGCCCTCCAAAAGCTGTCCAAGGTTGACACCTGCGATGCCGACGCCGTCCTGGAAGAACTACAGTCCCTTGAGGGTTTGCTTGAGCAAGTCCAGGCTACCCTGACACGGAAACTGGGCACCGAGGTGGGTGTTCAGGGCACCAGTGCACTGTTCAAGGACGCGAACGGGGTCGAAAGCGAGGCATCCGCTGTGCCACGGTCTACTAGTGTTACAGGCAAGGGGAGCAGCTTTTCGTGGAGGAGACTACGCAGTAAGGGAAGCTCAGCGAACTTGCCGAGTCTGGGTGCCCCTGCCCCATATGGGGGGAGAACTGGCAGCGGAGGAGGCGGCGCTGCGTCGACGCCGATCGATGGACTTGGCAGCAAGGAGACGCTGCTACCCAGCTTGCCCATGACCAGCCATCCCACGAGCCGGCCGGCAAAGCGCGATGTCGGAAGCGTGGCGTTCTCTGGGCCTAATGCGGCCTACATGAGCTCGCTGGCAAAACTGTTTGATGCCGCCCAGGCAATCGGTAAGTACCTGCGCTACCGACACTTGAAGACCGCACTGACTGACATTTTTCCCAGACCAAATCGCCCGACAGGTCGATGACCCAGGACTGCGACACGCCGACAAGACGCAAGTTGGGCTTGAGCTGTGCACTAGGCATGCTGCCGAGTTCTTCGGGTTTTACATTTGTCGCTTCGTGCTGTCGGACCTGACACTGATGCTGGACAAATTCGTCAAGCGTGGTAGCGAATGGGTGCTTTCATAATGAGGAGCTTGCATGCGCATGCTGGCGAGCCCTTGAGCGGGGAGAAGAAGCGATATGTATTTACATGACTGTTCATTTGTCTGCATGTGGTGGCCGCAACCGTGAACAGTTTTGGAGGATGCGACTCCAGGACATGACCGTATATAGGGGCTTTGTTTATAAGGGAGGCTCTCGGTGTATGTGGTGGATATTTCTGCTGCCTTAAAGCCCCAGTCTTAAAAGGGGGGCGAGGAAGGTATCTGTACTTAGATTATACCCTTGTTGGGAAGGAAATGTGAAGCGGTTGAAGTTGCGAGACGTTGCGTTCCCGTGGCGGTTGCTGATAAGATAAGAAACTTGGAGAAATTCGGGCGACACCAAATTTAGCGTCTCGACACGAACGATCAAGCCGCAAGCGTCCACTCTGGAGCTGCTGCACAACACCATCCACGATCTCTTGCTGGAGATTCATGACCTGAAGCGCCAATTGGATGCGTGGCGCGTCGGGTGTCAACGCGCTCATGCGACCATGGCTGCGTCTGTCGCTGCGACGCCGAGGGCCCGCGACTTTCCCCTCCCGAGGTAGCGCTCGCTGCGCCTCGTCTCTCTCGTCCCAAACACAACGCCCACGGCTGATCGACAACACCCAGCCCTGCAAAGTCCCGAATTCGAATACCAGTCTCCGAGAATGGCAACAACAGACCCGACATATCAGCGCCGGCGGGAAGGCCGGCGTCACCCTCGAGCCGCGAGCGGCGGCCATCCAAGCACGCATCGCAGCGATTCCGCTCGACCGCTACCGAAACTTCTGCATCGTCGCCCACATCGACCACGGCAAGAGCACCCTTAGCGACCGCCTGCTCGAGCACACGGGCACCATCGTCGCCGGCGACGGAAACAAGCAGGTCCTCGACAAACTCGACGTCGAACGCGAGCGCGGCATCACCGTCAAGGCCCAGACATGCACCATGATCCACCGCCACAAGGGCCTCGACTACCTGCTGCATCTGGTCGATACCCCGGGCCACGTCGACTTTCGCGCCGAGGTCACGCGGTCGTATGCCTCGTGCGGCGGGGCGTTGTTGTTGGTTGATGCGTCGCAGGGCGTGCAGGCGCAGACGGTTGCGAACTTTTATCTCGCCTTCGCGCAGGGCTTGGCCCTGGTTCCGGTCGTTAATAAGATCGATCTCCCGACTGCAGATGTCGATCGTGCGCTCGCGCAGCTGGAGGAGGTGTTTGAGCTGGATGTGTCGATGGCTGTCAAGGTCAGCGCGAAGACGGGGTTGGGGGTTGGGGAGATTCTGCCCGCGGTTATAGAGCATATGCCGGCGCCGGTGGGGGATGCGTCCAAACCGCTGCGCATGCTGCTTGTAGACTCGTGGTATGATACGTTCAAGGGAGTGGTGCTCCTCGTGCGGGTCTTTGATGGCACTGTCAAGCAGGGCGATAAGGTGGTCAGCTTCGCGACAGGGAAGGAGTACTTCGTGGGCGAGGTGGGGATCCAGTATCCTGGCCCTGTGCCGCAGAGGACGCTGCGCGCTGGGCAGGTTGGGTACGTCTACTTCAACCCTGGCATGAAGAAGATTCAGGATTCGAAGATTGGCGATACGTTCACCACTGTTGGGTCGGAGGACGTGGTTGAGCCGTACCCGGGCTTCGAGGAGCCGAAGCCGATGGTGTTCGTGGCTGCGTTCCCGACGGATCAGAGCGATTATCACAAACTTGCGGACAGCATCGGGCAGCTTGTCCTCAATGATCGTAGCATCACGCTGCAGAAGGACCATTCGGATGCTCTTGGTGCCGGGTGGCGGTTGGGTTTCCTGGGCAGTTTGCACTGCTCTGTCTTCCAGGACCGCCTGCGGCAAGAGCACGGCGCAGACATCATCATCACGGAGCCGGCGGTCCCGACCAAAATTGTATACAGCGACGGCAAGGAGGTCCTCGTGACCAATCCTGCTGAGTTCCCCGACAATAACGACATGCGCATGCGCACCTCGAAAGTCTTCGAGCCCTACGTCAGCGCGACCATCACCCTGCCTGATGAATACATAGGACGCGTGATGGAGATTTGCGAGGCTGCGCGCGGCGAACAGAAGAGCGTCGAGTATTTCCACGCCACACAGGTCATTCTCAAGTATGACTTGCCAGCGTCGAGCTTGGTGGATGACCTGTTTGGAAAGCTAAAGGGCGCGAGCAAGGGGTATGCCACGCTCGACTATGAAGATGCTGGGTGGCGGCAGAGCGACCTGGTCAAGCTGAACCTGCTGGTGAACAAGGCACCCGTGGACGCCATCGCGAGGGTTGTGCATAGCAGCCAGGTCATCAGACTAGGGAGGGCGTGGGTGACCAAGTTCAAGCAGCATGTGGACCGGCAGATGTTTGGTACGTATTGGTGTGTCCGCCGGGTTGTCGTATGAGCGGGAAGCTAACTGTCTCGCAGAGGTTATCATCCAGGCTGCAGCGGGGAATCGTATCGTTGCCCGTGAGACCATCAAGCCCTTCCGCAAGGACGTCCTCGCCAAGCTCCACGCCAGTGATATCTCCCGTAGGAAGAAGCTGCTGGAGAAACAGAAGGCGGGACGCAAGAGGCTGCGGGCCGTGGGTAATGTTGTCATTGAGCAGGAGGCGTTCCAGAAGTTCTTGACGAAGTGAGGCTGTGGGACGTGAGTCAATTGTATTCCAATCTCATGTAATATAGATGTATCTACCTAGATTTGTTGCATCACGGGGTGTTAAGCATATGAGCGAATACATTGTTTTGAGTCCTGTACGTGTATACATCTTGAAGCCGACACACATGGGTATATACATGTATACATAGATAAATGGATATATACATGCATACCTGCGTGCAGACATGGCGGACATGGTACTTTCATCCCAGAAACCCATATACCCATACGTACATACACAGATGTGTATATTCTCCACTGCTTCCTCAGTGACTTCTTTTCAGTTCGATTTCGGGCCGTTGTGCTCGCTCTTTTTCCATTTGCAATATTAACGTTTTATGATTGCAAGCGTCATCGTGCCGCGCTGATGCTATCAATTGGTGATACTGGTGGCTGAGGATGATGTATAAACAATAGTAAGGTAGTAGTTTTCCTTCCATCACATCCGCATGCTACCTCGATGCAGAAAACGCAACCTGAGTAAATTTCAACCATCCCACCCGTCACTCCGGCTTTCATTCTCAGACTTTTGATATTGCCCAGGTAGGTGTTCTCTGCTTCAGATTTTTGATCATCACTTACCAACCTATCCCTCATCATCACTCTCATCCCGAAATTTCCAACACCACTCTCACCCTTACCCTCCCTCATCAGCCGCCCCGGCAACAACTTCTCAGCCATCCCCTCTGTCTCCTCCAGAATGTCAAACGCCCAAGCCCCACTGACAGAGTCCCGAGCATGCAGCGACACATCCGCAGGATCCGTCACCAGCAACTTGATGGTGATGCGGCGACTACCGTCCATGATGCGCTTCAGCCTCCTGATGATTCTGTCCGCGTCGTTTTCGTTCCCTGAGATGCACGAGAGGCTATCGATGGCGATGAATACCCAGTCTCGTCGTGGCAGGGATGATAAGAGTGCGTCGAGGAGATCGAGGCCGTAGTTGATGTCTTTTTGGGACTTTATGAAGAACTTCTCGTTTTCGAGTTCTCGGAGATCCATTTCGGGTCGGTTGTGCGTTATGAATTCCATGAGTTGGGCGTTGAAGCTGTTGAGCTTTCCTCTTTCATTTTGAGCAGAAGCCGTGTCCCAAAATTCTCGATCCAGGCAAGCGCCTCCTTTCCAAGGGTTTCAACTGTGCCGACTGCCTTGCTTGTCTCTGGTTGTTATGTGAGCTGGCTGCCGGAAACAGAGGCTTATTTTCAGTGGAACTCACCTCTGACTTCCTTTGCCACAACCAGTGTGCCAAGCCAGACGCTTTCCTCAATTCTCCCCAGTCGCTGCTAAGCACACATATCAACCTCCTTCTGAAAGCGATCAATTCACATCTTGAACTCGGTCAGGGCGTCAGCGACTGATTTGTTGCGATCACTGTCATCGGCTCCATCCGACTGGTTGTGAATTGCGGATGGGTTGAATTCAACGAGAGCTTTGGCCTTTGGCTTGCGTCTGAACACCACTTTGACTATTTCCGCCTTCTCCGACATCGCTTTCTCTGAGATGTGAATACGAGCTTCGGAAATTATCATCAGTCACATAGTAAGTGAGAATGAAAGACTTACTTTTCAAAGTCCTGGAAAGCTTATCCACAATCCTCCCAAGAACAAAGAAAATGGCTACGAGAAGGCTGTTGAGGCATTCCTGAAGGCGAGGGGAGGTGCGGTGCAAGCCAGCCAACCGTTGGATGCCATCCAGGCATTCGAGGATAGTAGCCAGCCACTCTTGAATTGTCTCTCGCTCGTTGCGTGTTTATCCACGGCCTGGAAAGTTAGTCACTGGCCTTGAGAACTTCGGGTGACATGAGAAAGGTTGCCATTCTTTTACTGTTTGTTGACTTACCGCCAAGATCATGGCGAAACCTCCCGATAGAACCGACCCATAGACGTCGCAGGGTATCATCTCGAGGATACCTTCTATGGCATCCCTATTATCCTCGGCTTTGCGATAGCATCTGCGGATGAAGCCAATGCAAGTCCTTGCGTGTAGCTCATTCTCGCGCCCCTCTTGGAGCCTGTTTGTGAGGTTGAGGATGTAGTTCAGGTTCCAGTTACAATCAAGGGGGCTCTTGATGTCTATGTCAAGTTCCTTATCGGCATTTCTCTCTTTGAGAATTGTGGCCAGTCTGCGGTAGAGGTCAATTTACATCATTGTAAGTAGTCTGCCTGGGAAGGCTCGTGTGGGGGGGTGTCAAAGGAACAAGAGTTGGTGCCGGGAAAAAGACAACAGTGACATTGAGGGGAGATGACATCAGGGCCCAAATTTGAGGCATGGAGCCACCAGCACAGCAGGATACACCAACACGAGCATGCCTGCCGTGCAAGGCATCGCGGCAGATATTCGTCGTATCGGGCCCCTGTTTTATGTTTCCCCATTACATCTGGGACTTGTGCAGTTCGGTCCCGGCTACGGGCAATCTCCGCTGCGTTCCGAATCCTTGGCTCCGTGCAGAAGCGTGGCTGGACTTGTTGCACAACTGCTCCTTATATGTCGTTGCGGGGGACATTGTGTTCCCTTGTACTTCAAACCGACGCACACATGGACGTCTTGCCCCGCGCCTTCGCCTCACGGCATGGAGATAACACTTGATCAACTGCGCACACTGCCACAGATTCGTTCTCCTCTCTCTCCTTCCCCCTTATTCTGCACGGTTACGACAAATTCCCAGAGAGGCCGAGCGGCATTGAAACGAAGGAGGCGCCATGTCTCCGCTGGGACCCCCTTCTCCGGATACGTGCGAGGGTGGCGACGAGGAAGTATCGCGTTCTCACTCTCACTCTCGTGGCACACTTCCATCGTACTCCAACCTACCCACAACAACAGTTGAGGGCGAAGCACTGACCGCCGCTTTGCCCAATGAGACTGCATTCGCCAAGAACAGCGATATCAGCGGCGAGGAATATCCTGCTGCCTCTGAACATGCCCATGCTGAAGGCGATGAAGGCCAAGACGAAAACGGCCACAATGTCACATATTACGAAAGCCCCGCGTTATCTAGCGACGGGGATGACTCCGAAGCATCCAACACCCCGTCCTTGATCAAACGGGCTGCCAGGTCTCTGACCTCCAAAGGTCTCTACGAGGCATACAAGATCCGACTTCAAACCAAGCCTCATCCGATGTTTAATCCACCGTTAAATTTCTTTCCGCGTCGAAAGGGAGTGGATGACAATGCATCAAAGGCCTCCAATCTTTTCAAAGGCATGGTTGACTACATGAGAGTTCTGGAAAATCGAATCACCGACCTCGAGAGCCGGAATTACGACACTGCCAGCATGGGGGGTGACCCCGATAATCGACGACAGTCTACCCAGAGGAGCGGATTGAAAATGTTGAGCCTAAAGTCAAGTTTTTTGATGCGAGAGCTTACATGAAGGTAGGTGGTGACTTTATCTCAGTTCACAAGCACCCTCCAGCAGATTCTGGGGAAATCCACACCAAAGAAGCGACAGTGACGGACCCAGGTCATTTCATGTGAGCTACGGATACCCAGCAAGTAATCCGGGTGCTGTACAGGCCAATCGGTACCGCAGCCAGTGCCCCTAGTGAGAGTGGTCCCACCAGCTACTCACTCACAGCTTCTGCCGAGCCACCGGGCCCCGAAAACATTGATGTCATCACCTTTGGTGTCGCCTCAGACCATATAGGCGCCTTTTTTGCCAGCTATTATGATTTCCCATATGATGGTGGACTTTCGATCATGTTCGGGCTCCTAAAGTTTGGCAAACCCTTTCGGCCCATCTTGAGGCACCTCGATCGCCTAAGAGCCCATCTCGCCAAACTCGAGCGTATGTATGGAGGAATTAATCCTTTGTAAGCCCGAGAACCAACAACCGGAGATGAAACCAGTCTTGACAAGGTTCCCGAGGCTATTCCGCATTTCCGAATCCCCTTGGAGTTCATCGACAGGTACCTCGCCAATCAGGTGCAACTTTACGGCCGTTTTCGAGATGGAACGGAAGAGCATGACATTTCCTTCCAGAATCTATCGATGCTCTTCGAACTCGATGATGTCATCTACCGCCCGGCACGCAAGGGTCTTCATGGGGACGTGGAAGTACTTCCATGGGGCCCACGTCCCGTGTTCAGGTGCACATCCCAGGCCTACCGCGTCCTCGGAACTTCCGGTGGGATGCCAAGCCAGAGGGCGCTGTGTCCATATCTGGATATGTCGTCACATTCATCCGAGAGTCCAAGCGGTCTGCCCGCGGGTCCCAAAATAAATATCTCGTGGCTCAGAGGGGAGTATTCAGAGCTCCATGTCTCCTGTGTATGCCTTGAATTCAACGGTATCCAATACGGTACCACTCGTCAAGACTTTGTTTTCAAACCTTTTGAGGGCAAAGTCGACATTAAGAGTCTTCTGACATATCCAATACGATTTAGCCAAGGACTAGGCACGTCGCTACTCAGTCGCGGTAGAGGCTTCCTAGCTGCTACCAAGGTTTCCCACATGCAATACGAAGGACTTACAGCCGGTTCAGTACGTGAAGATATCAACAGTCCAGTTGTAGTCGATATGACGATGGCATTCTCGTCGTTCTCAAAGCTCCGGGAGGATGAAGACATTCACATTCCAGAGCTTTTTCACGGTCAAGGTCATTCGTAAACTGGAGCTCTTGGATATGGAAAAGACCCGACGAGTTGAAGGACATCTACCACGCTCTCAAGTGTCACCACAGGCGGTGTTATGATTATGAGCACACTAGCAACTATTACTATGAGGTTCATAAGGCCCTGCGAGAGGTAGCTTGGACTCGCATCAATTCAGTCCTAGAACAGTGGGAGGGGATTCGGCCAGGGGAGGACAATAAGATTGCGCAGTTCCACCGAATATTGGAGCGGGAGAACCTCGTTCAGCTTCTACCTGGCGCGGTCCCCAGCTTTGTCTTAAGAAGACGCAAATGGGGTAAGCGTAATCGAGGACTTTGGTTTGGGACTGAAAGGGCTTGGGATTTGAGCGCTAACTAATATCCGTACGTTACTTTATCCATAGTCCTCCTCGACCTCGATCTGCTCAAGCCAGTCCCACATAACGATGGATGGAACAACTTGGTTCTGCCTCCAGGCCACCAGGAAATGGTTCAGGCCATGGTTGAAACCCACACCAAAGAGCTCAGGTCTAACAAGGACATTGTCGGAATGGATTTTGTGAGCGGCAAGGGTGAGTTGCCAGCATTTCTATAACCCACAGCTCACGTCTAAGCCAGTCGCTCACCCGCAACCGACACAGGAAAGGGCTGCATCATCCTGCTCCACGGAGTACCGGGAGTTGGAAAGACCTCTGCCGCAGAGTGTGTTGCTTTGCACACAAAGAAGCCACTGTACCCCATCACTTGCGGCAAGTCTCTTCTCCAACCCTACGTTCAAGCTTGAATTAGCACTCTGATCAATAACAGGCGATATCGGGTACTTGCCAGAGGACGTGGAGCGAAACATGGAACACCACTTCAGACTGGCACACAAGTGGAGTTGCGTCCTTCTGCTCGACGAAGCTGACGTCTTCCTTGCCAAGCGTGACGTCCGTTTCCCTTTCCCCGGTGCCTGGCATGCCTACTAACGCACAACAGCAACGAGACGTCCAGAGAAACGGGCTAGTATCAGGTAATACACCAACCCCCTTATTCCCAACCCAGGACCTGCTAACACCGCCACCAAGTCTTCCTCCGCATCCTCAAGTACTACTCCGGCATTCTCTTCCTCACCACCAACCGCGTCGGCGCCATCGACGACGCCTTCCGCTCTCGACTACATCTAACGCTCTACTACCCCAAACTCGACAAAAAACAAACCATCTCCATCTTCCGGCGCAACTTCGACCGCATCTCCGAGATCAACACCGACCGCATACACAACAGCCTCGCCCCCTTCGACTACGAATCCGCCCGCAGGCGCGTCATCCCCTGGGTCAAAGACAACTGGGATGCTCTCGGCTGGAACGGCCGACAGATCCGCAACACCTTCCAGACAGCCCTCGCACTGGCCGAGTTCCAAGCCAACCGCGAAGAGCGTAGGAAGATACCCCTGCTATCCCGAAAGCATTTTAAGATTGTAGCGCACGCGTCGGATCAGTTCAACAAGTATCTCAAGGCTACTCACGGTTTTGACGAAGACCGTGTGGCAAAACGCGACTTTGCGCGCGATGGAGTACACGCCGGACACCAGCTTGGTGTACAAGGGAGGCAGGAAGGGCGTGGTGGACTCGAGCGAGGAGGAGACGGAGGAGTCTGAGTCGGAAGAGGGGGCGAGTTTGGAGTCGGAGGGCTCTGATACGGATAAGGGGGGGAAGTCGAAGGCGAAGAAGAAGGGGAAGAAAAAGAAGAATACCAGCGGTGAGAAGAAGGAAAAGAAGGGTGGAAAGGGGAAGGGGAAGGGGAAGACGGCGAAGAAGGTGAAGGGGGGGAAGGAGGACAAGAAGGAGAGAGATGACGATGAGAGTGACGAGACGGAGTGACCGCGCCCCGGAGGCTTAGGTGTTGATTGTTGTCTAGATTTGGTCTGAAATAGTGTGGCTGAGGGAGATTTCCCGGGTTGAGATGGAGGTAGTAATGCCAGTTCAAATTGTGCGCGAAGAGATGAATATGTGTATATTCGTAATGCATGTGTGTATGTGTAGGTGTGTGTACATGTATAGGTGTATTTGTGTCGGTGACTCTGTCTGGATGTAGATATCTGTGTAGATTGTGTAAATGTGGAACAGGGCTTTCAAGGACTTGAACCGCGAATAGGTACGTCTATGCACCTACACATGCTTATAGGTATACCTACAGACATACCGACAGACAGACATGCAGACAGACATACATACACACACACATACAGACATACATACTCACCAATATATGCCAGGTTGAGATGAAGGAAGTAATGTTAGTTCAGTTAATATTTGCATTTGTGGTACTTGTGTGAGTGCAAGTGTGTGTACATACCTGTATACGGTTACATTGTTGTATCTGTGCTGGTGATCCTGTCTATCTGTCTGTCTGTCTGTCCGTATGTATGTATCCATGGATGTACAAATGTATGTATGTTCAAGGCTCAACACTTCTCGCCCCCTTGGTTCGTGATCCTCCTGGGCGGTCTGTGGGTCAGCACATAGTACCTCTACCCCCAGCCAAGACCGAACCCCCCCTCCGGCCCGGGGAGCCGGTCCTCCCGAGAACACCAGCCTGGTAACCCGGCTGATGCGCGCAGTTCGCATCCTTGAAGTGCCGCCGAGGACGATAAGCCTCGGCACCAAGCCAGTAGTTAGTTCCCCCATCCCGGATCCCCATACCCCATCTTTTGCTACATGTAGGCACACTCATCAGTCAGGCACACACACACTCTCACGGATTGGGCATCCGATATCCGCATCATTTATTCACACTATCCCGGCGTAGCAGCCCGGTTGAGCGAGGTGATTGCAGTATACTCGCGACAATACGACGCCGGTGCCGTGACCCGGGAGCCAGGCCCCGAAGTGGACAAACTCCATGTCTGTCTGCAGGCATTCCCCTCATAACACTCAATCGATCTCGGAATCGTGCAGACGTCATTGCACGGCGAGCGCCCAATGCCACGAACCAAAAGCAAACAATATGGTATATTCCACGCGGCACAGAGAGCTTGCGTAAGGCAGACTGTGCGTCTGTTGTCTCCGTGGGGAAGCGCTCCACTCAAGCCAAGATGCCAAATGAAGTTGGAAAAGGGAAGTCAGATTCGAAGCCGAAGCCAAGCCCAGCAGACGCTGGCATGCTCTTTATGGAACGGAGCCGACAAACCGCGGGGTTGTTATTGCGGGCGATATGCCCCTTCGAAAAGCGCCGAGGCGCCCGTTCCGGTAGATGGGCCCCCCAAGCGAGTTATGCCGCCAATGGCGTTCACGGGTGGTTCTGTTTGCGGCACTCTCCCGTGTCACAGGCAGGCTCGGGGGCTCAGTGGCTGATATAGTGCGCCATATGGCAAAAAAAGCGAGACCCCAGACAGGGTGTTTACCCGAACCGCAGGCGGCGGCTAATGGCAAAAAGTTGGAGAAGGTCGCGCTGGCCTGTCAGGCTGCCTTTCATGTTGGAGGCGACTGCGGGGCCCCGCAAATGGAGTGCATGCCACGCGGAGCATTTACACTGCCGTCGGCGGCTTGGCCCCAGTTTTCCTGGGTCCTCAAGGATCGTTGTGCGCCCCAGGCGACGACGGGGGACCACCAGGAACAGAGGGGAAAGGCCGCATGATGGCTCGTGGCAAAAGGCGCCGTCGCCTCTGCTGCTCCGGTATACCGATCCCTTGCTCCCTCTCTCCGCAGATGCCGAGACATTCAGATTGAGGGCGATGGAGATGGGACCCGCCGTGCTGCGGTTGGAGCGCTTCCCCGTCCCTGGTCGAGAGCTCAGAGCTGTCGATGGTGACGGCGCCGTATTTATACAACACCGCCGCGTCCCCTTCCACCGTCTGAGATCTGCCGTCCTGCCCCTTCTCCTGAGCATCTCCCCCGTCGACGAAGACCAGATCAGACCTCGACCATCACCATGAAGGCCAGTCTTATTGCCCTCCTGGCGCCGCTCGGCGCCATGGCGGCCCCCACCAATGAGCCGCGCCAGGCCTCGCAGAGCATCGACACGCTCATCAAGGCCAAGGGCAAGCTCTACTACGGTTCCTGCACTGACCAGCGTCTCCTGACGACGGGCAAGAACGCGGCCATCCTCAAGGCCAACTTCGGCCAGGTCACGCCCGAGAACAGCATGAAGTGGGAGAGCTTGCAGAGCAAGAAGGGCACCTACACGTGGGGCGGCGCCGACTACCTCGTCAACTGGGCCCAGGAGAACAACAAGACCGTCCGCGGCCACACCTTTGTGTGGCACTCGCAGCTGGCCGGCTGGGTCAGCCAGATCAACGACAAGACCACCTTGACTACCACTATCCAGGACCACATCAAGACCGTGATGACCCGTTACAAGGGCAAGGTCTACGGCTGGGTGCGTAACCCCCCTTGCCGACCGAGGACATGTGTCTGTGAGAGAAAGAAGTTAGCTAATCTGGTAATTTACAGGACGTCATCAACGAGATGTTTAACGAAGACGGCTCGTTCCGCAACAGCGTCTTCCCCAAGGTGCTTGGCGAGGACTTCGTCAAGATCGCCTTCAACGCCGCCCGCGCCGCCGACCCCGACGCCAAGCTGTACATCAACGACTACAATCTCGACCGCCCCGACCACGCCAAGGTCACCAACGGCATGGTCAAGAACGTCAAGAAGTGGATCGCCGCCGGAATCCCCATTGACGGCATCGGCACGCAGGGCCACATCACCTCTGGCGGTGGCCAGAACCTCGCCAACGCCATCAAGACCCTTGCCGCCGTTGATGGGCTCAAGGAGGTCGCCGTGACCGAGCTCGACATCCAGAACAACAACTCCAACGACTACGTCGCCGTGACCAAGGGCTGCCTCAACGAGCCCAAGTGCGTCGGCATCACCGTCTGGGGTGTCCGTGACAACGTGAGTTTGCCCCTTTTCCCTGTGCAGTTGTTATCTTGTCGTCGAGATCCGTGTCTGACAGCCGTGTGTAGGACTCTTGGAGGCCCCAGGGCAACCCCCTCTTCTTCGACAGCAGCTACAACGCCAAGGCCAACTACAATGCCGTCGTCGCCGCTCTGCAGTAAGCTGAGAGGCCGTGAGCCATTGAGGTGAACCCCGGGAGGATCAAACCACCGCTGTGCAGGCAGGCAAGCGGAAAGCCGAACTGTATATCAACATGCTTCCCTACTGTTATCATAGCGACTGCCCGGCATTGTCGTGAGATTGGGCCGGCTGCCAGGAGGCGGCGAGGCAATGCCCTCTATTGTACATAGAACTAGGCCATTGAAGACATTGTTTGTCGAGTGCAATTCAAGAAAGCAACTTTGTGTTATGTCGGCATTTCGTAATTTCGTAAACTGTATTCCGGTACCCGGCTACTCTGAGTCAAGCCGGGATGTCATCGACGATACTTGACCGGGTGCACGGATGTTACCGCTGTGAGAGTGGTGCGAACAAGATCTGAGCGGAGGGAAGTTGTTTCGAGATGGCAAGTCAGTTGCTGACAGGGCTAATTGAGGTAGCGTCAGGCTCGGCTATCTCGGCATCAGAAGCTGTATTGTTGCGGGGGCCGAAAATAGTGCTGCTGAGTTGACATCTTTGTCAGCCAAAGCTGAGCTCGGTTGTCATCTCTCGGGTCTCATCAGGCGTCGACTGTAACAGGCCCTTACCCGGCGCTTTTACGAGCGCCCTACCAGGCGCGAGCCAAGCCGAACGACCACAAATCAGCCCTGTCGGAGGATCGCTACGGGGATGCATGTCAGCAAATCGGGGCCCCGTAACAGGGGTTCGAGCTAAGGTCGAAATTGGCACAAACTGCAACTCTCCATCGTCCAAGCGACTAGCTCCTGTGACACCCAAGGGGCGCACATCTTCTCCGCTTCTTCAGGCATCAGCGACAGTCTCGTTCGCTGCGCATTGCCGGCCAATGGCGCTTGCAGGTGTCGTTCCACGCGCGGCGGCCTGAAGCTCGTGAAGTCTCCTTTTTGAGATTCCGGCTCTTGGCATCGAGCACCCCTCCTCGTTATTAGCGGCATTGTCCCTAGCAGACCGATAGCGTCAATTATTGCTGAATGTCCCATGGGAAATACGTACTCGAGCATCAAAACTAACACTGCACCTTTGACGGATAGACATGGCTCCCGCCCGCCATGAGAGCCTTTACAAGGTGGCTTTGAGAAAGTTCCAGAAGGACGCCGAGGATCGCTACCGAGACGATAAAGACCGGGAAATTCTGGATGATTTCCTGCGCCAGAATGCCTCGCCCGAGGAAGCCAAACAGGCTGCTCAGAACCTTTCTGCCGACTCAAAGAAGAAGTACACCAACAAGAAGGTGGGCGACATCGAGATCCCCCAGTCATGGATTGACAACATTCTGGGCAACATCAATGTGTTCGTGGCCGCGGGCGACAAACTCGCAAATGGGGCGCCAGAAAGCGTTGCTCTTGCATGGTGGGCGATAAGCAAGAGTCTGGGAGCCATTCAGGCCAACTATGAGTTGTACAGTCTTTTCGGGACTGGCTTGAGCGATATCAGCGAGATTATGGTGCTTGTTCGGCACTACGACCGACTGTAGTAAGTCAACTTTCTTTCTTTATCAATGCGTCTCACATTGAGTGAGAAAACCCACCTGCGACTATTGGGATTAAAGATGGGCGCTGTACTGACATCCCAACAGTGACGAGCAAAACAAACCGGGCTGGAAGGCGTCCGAGCTGGTGGACAAGCTCTTCCAGGACATCATCGCGGCCTACGCCGGCGTCCTCGAGTTCTCCCTGGCCATCAGGCGGCACCTCTCAGCTGGAGCGGTCGCGAGGCTTCGTCATGGCCTCAAGGATTTCTATGGCGGAAACAAGGGGAAGTTCGAAGGAAAGCTGGCCGTCGTCGCCACGCTGAAGGGAAAGATTCTCGAGGAGAGCCAGGCTGCCTTCCAGGATAAGACGTTGACACAGCTCGAGGGTGTCTCAGACGTTCTCTCCGACATTGCTGGCACTGTCGGAAGCATCAAAGACCTCCAACAGGAACAGGAGAAGTGGTACAATCAGTCTATGGCGATGCAGAACGCCCTGCTCAAGAGTTTCGAGGAAATCAAGGCGATCACTAAGCCTAGAACGCAGTGGGACTGGGCCTTGCAGCAATACCAAAAGGTTCAGGGCCATCTGAACCCTCTGGGCGGCTCCGATGCGGCGCTCAGTGTTTCCATCGATGCCAGACATCCCGGGACGTGCCAGTGGGTCTTCGAGGCCGAGGAATACATATCCTGGGAGTCTTCTGGGAACAACAGCCTTCTCTCGATTACCGGCCAGGAAGGTGAGCGACGATCCCTCGTCCAGTAACTTCGGATGATCACATGCTGACAAACACTGTTAGGAACCGGAAAGAGCGTCATGCTCGCGACTATCGTTGAACGCCTCGGAAAGGACGAGGGCGTGGACAAATCGCTATTCTACATTTCTTGTGGGGCGACCGTCAGCGCCGGAGAAAGTGGCAAGATTGAGTATACCGCCGACACCATCTGCAACACGTTCTTGTCAAGGCTGTACAGCCAAGCGGCCGAAGACGCAAATAATCCGGCCCTTCTTGAGGCGTGCAACGAGGCGTTCGCGAATCCGAAGTCCAGGAAAGGAGCCAGGGCAACAGGGGGCCTCAAGACGAGCAAAGCCGAAGAAGACTTGCCCGAGTTTTCTGAAGCCTTCGCCCGCATAGCCGCTCAACTGAAGCGAAATGTCGTCCTGGTTCTTGACGGAATTGACAAGACTAGCGTCAACGAGACGGATCAAGAGGAGCTGTTCCGTAGGCTCAGCGACCTCATGGACGCCAAGCAACTGACGGCAGAGACCGGCGTCCGTATCCAGATATTGGTGGGCTGCGGTTCTTCGACTCGGTTCTTTTCCAAACTGCGCCCGGAATCCTACATCGATCTCAGCACCCGAAACAGCGACGATATCGAAATGACCCTCACGGCGGCGATCAATAGCATCTCTGGACTGTCTGCAGCGGAGCGAGAAGAAGCGAGGACTGCGGTGCTCAAGAAGACTGGCTTCAGGTTTGACTATCTCACCACCGGAGGCATTCCATTCTTGCGTGAGCCGTTCCAGCGCCCCCTGTCGAGGAGACTGCTGGACCTCCCGGAGGGTATCAACGACACCTACGTCAAGGAATTGCGACGGATGAGTCCGAATTACTTGGAGCTGCTCCGAACCTGTCTCACCTGGTCCCTTCTCGAGACCCAGGGGCGGCTTCTGCATGTGAGCGAGATCATGGATGTTTTCCACGGCGTTTATGATACACCCCCCGAGGACGATGCAGAAGTGGATACCGAACCAGGCTTTCCCCCGGTATCTCGGCTCGAAGTCGAACAGCTTCGAGGGGCAGGCGGCCCCTTCTTTGATGTATATCAAGGCGATGATTGGGCTGTTGTCGACCTGCCGGACAGAGTCCGAGTCTCAGACTTTTGCCTCGACAAGGCGCCTGAGGGACACGAATCGCACGATGAGAAGGCGTTGTGCGTTCGATGCAAAGGCTTACGCTCTGACTCCGACACACTTGCCATCAGCTCCAAGGAGGGCCACCTTCAGCTGGCGTTGACATGTCTTCGTCATCTCAACCACCCGGTCTTCCAAAGGAGAGCCGGCCTTGTCGAGAAGAGAGCAACCGAAACAGGGGGTACGGCTGAACCTGCCACGGCCGAAGCCGGCGGCGAGAACGGTGACGGCGACTCCGGGTCAGATCCTGGATACGAATCCGACGATTCGTTCGATGACGAAGACCCTGGAGCCAGATCGGTCGATGGGGATGACGATGATTCGGAGACATCTTCGGATGACGAGAGCGAAGAGGACGACGAGCCATACGATGAGAGTAAACTCCAGTGGATTCGGTATGAGATCCAATTTTGGCCCGCCCATCTCCGAGAAGCCGAGGCCCGATGGCCTGCAGAAGAGAGAGAAGGGAGCAAGACATGGGCAGCTGTGATGGCAGAACTTGACAAGTTTACGACATCGAACCCCGTCATCTTTGAGAACTGGCAGAAGGTGTACTATGAGAAGAAAAACTTGTTCGGCCTTTGGAAGGGTTGGCACCGTCCACTGCATGTAGCTGCGTACCTTGGGCTGGCAAGCTGGACAAAGCACTTGCTGGATCGCGGCGAGGATGCAAGGAGTGAATCCGGAGGATTCAACGCCCTGCAGGCTGCAGCGACCGAGACAAGGAACCACGAGGTGGTCAAGCTCCTTGTCGCGCATGGAGGAGACCTCAATGCCAGGGCCCAGTGGTCGAATACGGCGGTGCATCTCTGGCTGTGGCGTGACTCAAGTTTGGCAGCTGCGGAGATGTTGTTGGCACAGGGTGCAGATGTCAAAGCCAAATCCAACTTTGATGATTGGACACCACTCCATTTCATCGCAGAACACGGCGACGACCCCAAAGTTCTGGAGTTGTTCCTCGAGAGGGGTGCCGACATAAATGCGATCAACATGTATAAACAAACGCCATTTCATATTCTCTGTTGGAGGTCTCAGATTCCTCTACCACTCGCCGATGCGTTTGTGAAGGCAGGCGCAGATGTCAACGCCGAGGACGACGAGTCCATCCGCCCCCTCCAACAGGCTGGTGAGTATGGTGAGCTCGGGGTATTGAAGATCATCGTTGGAGCGGAGGTCTCGGAGATTGACGACCAGGACGAAGACGGAAATACTGCCTGCATGGGCGCCGCCGACAGTGGCCACACCGAATGTGTCCGGTTTCTGCTGGAGTCAGGCGCTGATGCGACTATCGCGAACGAGAAGAAGCAAACGGCGCTTCACCTGGCGGCAAGCGGTGGCTATTCCAAGTCCGTCGAGGTTTTGCTGGATCATGGCAAGCAGCCTGACAGCAAGCTCAAGCTCAATGAAACGGATCGGCATAATCGAACCAGTTTTTTCTGCGCCTGTCAAAGCCGCGATCAAGCCACAGCCATTCTCCTCCTCGACGCCCTCTTGGAGAATAACGTGCCGCTATCCGAGATCAACAAGAAGTCCACGGGGGGACGTACGCCGCTGCGGCAAGCCGCATCTCACGGTTTCAACGATGTCGTCTCGAAGCTCATCCGCCTTGCAGTCGACCAGGAGGACATCGCCAGTCTTGCCATTGACGTCCAGGATGCAAACAAAGCGCAAACCCCGCTCCACAGAGCCGCGCTTGGAGCCCACGTCAACTGCGTCCAGCAGCTTCTTGACGTTGGAGCCAACTTCAAGCTCCGCGACAACAAGTCCCGCACACCTCTCGTCGTCGCCTACCAGGAGTGGGCCATCTCCTCAACCAACTCGTCGTACGAGGAGATCGTGTCGCTGCTCATCGCACGCGACCCCGATGCGGCGCGCGAAGACCCCGAGCTGACCGCTATCAGCGCCGCCAACGGGAGCGTCAAGGTGTTGCGCCAACTCTTCCTTCTGAACGCCGACCTGAACCGGGACGATCGTTGGGGCTGGAGCCCATTGCAACTTGCTCGCAATGCTGGACCGCGCGGTGCGGAGGCAGCGGACTTCCTGAGGCGTCAGGCAGCATGGGCGGGGATGCTCCCCTCGCGCTGGGCGACCGAGTACCCTTGTGCGACAGTTGGGACGGCGGCGGCGAAGACTGTCGGAGAGAACGGCACATCGATAACCTATTACGTCTCGAACGGGGAGCGCGTGTCTTTGTCGACAAATCGGCCGTTGCCGCCGGGGCTGGAGCAGTATTATTTCGAGGTGACGCTGGGAGAGATCGGGGACGGCCACAAGCAGGACAGGAATCCGGAAGTGGCGGTCGGGTTCTGCACGATCGGCGGCGGGGTGGTGGATTTCCCCGGCTGGCTGCCGAAACCGACGGCACCCGAGGCCAAGTCATGGGCATACCATGGCGACGACGGCGGGGTGTATCGCAGCAGCGCCGAAAGCGTCTATACCGATGAGTACATGAAGCCTTTCGGGCTCGACACGATCGGGTGCGGGGTGAATCTGGCGACGCGCGAGATTTGGTGGACGCGAAATGGCGTCAAGCTCGACGCGACGATCAAGGATGTTGACGGCCGCCTGTTCCCCATCATTGGGCTGAACTCGAATGTAAAGGTTGAGACAAATTTCGGCGCTGCGCCGTTCAAGTGGAAGATGTCAGAGGAGGATGAAGCGACCGCGGAGGCAAACGAAGGAATCAGCGCCATCACAAGTGGGGTCCAGGGGCTTGTTGTCTAGTTCTCATTTCTGTAGGCGCGAAGACGCCAAAAATGCCAAGCCAGTCAGCAATGTGGGCGTCTTCCTTATTAGAACTAGTAGCTGTCTACCACAAATCATGACCGCGATTGGCTCTCTTTGTCTCTGTTGTAGCGTGTAACCTTACCAAGTATCCTAATTCCGTTGTTACGTTTTTCTTCTCCCAGTGACTTGTTATGGCGCACTTGAAAGCCTTTGCCAACGGTAGATCTGATCGCCCGACGGGGACCGGAGAATAACAGCTTGCGGAAACACACCAATACACAACGAGTTCTGTGACTGATAGGGGTTGGCATAAGCTGATTTTATTGCATCCACCAAGCAAATTCTCGGCGTTCGTGGCTCCTCGCCACTCCGTCTACATACGAGCACCTTACCTGCTAATGAATACCTAGATAATCCTCACTATGGTCTTCAGGCTCCCGAACAAGTTGTCGAGGTTCACCTTGTTGCGGAAACGGCAAAAACCAATCCGCTCATATATGCCGATTACGCTGGAGGAGTCGACGAGTCGAAGAACCAAACAGTAATCACCATCATCCCCCTTCAGAACTCGCAGACAGCAGACTTCGGATTTAGGAGGGACATGGCCGCGGCCTGGATGGACGACCTGGTAGTCCTGAATGAAGGTGACGTCGCCTTCGAGTCGGTATCAGAGAGGAAACAGTTGTGCAGTCCCCCT
>Ga0247758_1000353_pt1 | contig 40780 bp, 51 predicted proteins | sample UWRJL156409C4_FD_180950 | JGI IMG/M metagenome (GOLD analysis project Ga0247758, IMG submission 180950) | Plant litter microbial communities from Arlington Agricultural Research Station in Wisconsin, United States - UWRJ-L156-409C-4 | ecosystem: Environmental > Terrestrial > Plant litter >...
AGAAAGATGAGGGGGATGGGGGAGAGAGAAGTAACAGGAAGAAGAGGGCAGTATGGTGATTTGTAGGCAATAATCAGATGTCGAACCGGGAAACATTGTCACGGGGCTAAGCCCGCTAGTGTGGATCCGGCCAAGGGCCAGATAAATAGCTTCCTTCGCAGCCCTGGCTGCGCCAGAGCTTTTTCTCCTTTTTCTCTTCGTAGAAACAATACACGTGGATCTTCCGAAGCACTGTTCGCAGCCCCTCACAAACATGTTGAGATTCCTTATCTTGTTGGCTTGCATTGCATTTCTTCGCATTGTGATAAATTCAATCTTGGGACGAAGGACCAGCGGGAAAACATGCGCTCATCTGGTTGCAGTGCCAGTGCAGCTCTGTCTCGGAGAAGCAGATCTTGCGACAGCTCAGGATTTCCTCTTCCACGATCCACCCGCGACTCTGTAGGTGGAAATGTGCGTGATCAACGAGGCAGAAGGCGGCTTCGAGGGAGGTATAGTATGCCGCGAACTTGGTGGAGAGAAAGATCTTGTCACTTTTGCCCTGGTAGTTGAAAAGCAGGCTCGGAATTCCCTGCTTCGCAGCCGAAAGGTTATCGTCGGTAGAAGCGAGGCCGCCGTCGCTGTCTGCGGCGCGTTCGGCGAAGAAGGTGGCGTATGAATTTTTGTAGATGTCGCCCATCTTGGCACGCTCTGCCTTCCAGTCCGCCTCGTAGTCCTGGATGATGCACATCGAGTCGATCTAGATGTACTGGGTTCGCATGTTCCTTGCAACGTGAATTGCATCGCGAAACGTAGCAGGGAAATCCGCTATCGGGATCCCGCTGCAGTGCTGGGCGATGCTTTGCTTTGTCGTGATAAGCCTTTTGCGCTCTGAGGCTGGATCTTCCCGGCGATGGCTCAGCGCTAGGTATGGTGCAGCTTGTCCCCGAGAATGGAAGAGAAAAGGGTCTTTGCCTGGACTACCGACATTGACAACTCTCATGTCGCGACTGGAGAGCGGCACGTAGCTGAAGCGGGAAGCTGCAGTTTTTGGACACGTTGACGAGCAGCTCGGAACTAGTAGGATGTGTCAAATTAGGGCTTAGTGCTTTGGATGACAGATCCTCGATTGATTGATCCTCTATTGACTTGATTGAAGTGGGAGTGCGGCGTCGTCACCAGAAATCTCTGCTCACGTGGCGGGTACTAGTTCTGTCAAAAGTTTTCAGTCTTGTTCAGGTGTGGTGGAAGTCACTGCCTGATTGGACAACCAGGCGCCACCAGCGTAGCCCAACACACCTGTCGGCTCTCAGCTTGATCATTACCAGCAAGACTGGCATCGGCAAGCGCGAATTAAGACATATGGTGTTGTGGAACAATATGGATGTAGTCGCTGTTACTAAATGCTGGTATCAGTGGATTCACTTTTGCAGTGTTTTGGTGCAGCGGTCTAGTTCGACAGGTGTTTCTTTTCAGATGGCGTGCGCTGATCAGCTACCTGTCTGGCGTCTGAGGTCACAGCGTTTGGAGAATTGATGGTATTGATATTGCTCACCCAACATAAGGTAGGCACCTGACACATGGATCCTTCAGGGCTGAATGCACGCCCCTGATTTTGAGCCCCTTTCCGGTTCTGGGTTCTGGCCCAACGCCACCGCGTCTCAAATATCCCTTTTGGTATCAATAAATAGTATTAGGCAAGCGCCACCCACATCGTGACAAGCCTCAGCTGAACGACGGATGCTATATATTGCCCACCATGACCATCTTCTCGCCCCGAAAATTTACCAACACCCCGAGTTGCGGGCACTCATTTCTCCCTCATTGCCCGAAAATATATCGACAGCCTGACCGAGCATGAATGCGACAACTGCAGCGACGGCAGCCAGCGAGCATGCTGCTGAAGAATCACAGCCCGTCATTGGAACCACCATCTTTTGGATCCTCCTCGCCCTCTGCATCGCATCAGCCTGGCACCCTCTTGGTTCAAGCGCCGGCTTTCCGAGCAGGATCCGCCGCCATGTCCGGACACTGCCATTGACGGCCATGTTGGACACAACTATGCTTTACGCCGAACTCGTCATCTATTTCATTCGAAATAGACAGCATCAATCCTTCCGGGACTCAGCCCAACGTGTAGCAATAAGACGTCTACGCGCCAACACAGCCATTTCGGATGAGACCCGGGGCGGCTTTGAACTGTTGGGCAACTGGGACCGCCATGGCTGCGAAGAAGGCGTGGCCCTGGATGGCAACAACCACATGACATCCACAAACTGGTCGCTTAGAGCCACGATTCTATCCATCGGAACGGACATGCGCCCTCGCTTCCTCAGCAACGCATTGGTCGTCTTTGTCTACACCAAGATGCACGGAATCCACGGCGCCCCGTTCTCCCTGGCCATCGCAACGCTCTACTTTTTCAGCTGGGTCGGCAACGAAGCCTTTCTCTTCATGCTTTTCGGTGCCGCCTGGGGCCGTAATACTCGACAATTCCTCGCCCTCGTTGAGAGTAACGATGCTCAGGAAGAGGACACCCCTCTCCATCGAGGACCATCACTACCCTCAGCACTCAAAAAGATACGTCTCGTGACTTGGTCCGTGGTTCTTCTCGCCCTCCAGGTGATAGGGCTGATCGGCGTTGTAATATGGATCATCGCATCCAGAGCACCACCGCCTCCAACGGCTCCACACCCTCAACAACCTGAATCGCCATCAACCTCTTGGCTGGTAGCTATCTTTTCCCTGGCTTGGAGAATCATAGTGTGGTTTGCTACGCCCGCCACGTGGTGGTTAAACCACCCAGGCCAATCAGTTTTGGAATCCGAGTTCCTAAGGCGGATGATTTACTTTCCGCCAATCATGGCTATAGTGTTCGGCTTGTCTGTCTGTCTCCCGGCCTTATTCCTAGGAATACCGGCGCTGGCTGTGGCAATTCTAATGTTATTCGCGCTCTGTTTCCTAGCGTTTGGTGGATTCATGGGCGCCATATGCATACATAACCGTATTTTGAGTGGAGGAGGATATCTGAACATTCTTTTGATAGTGTTTACAATAGTGGTCGCGATCCCGAGGGTGGCATTCTCCGCTTCAGCTGTCATTTGGTGGGCGAGAGGGTGGAGCATGTTTTTGGTGGCCGTTATAGCCGTGTATTATATCTGTCTCTGGGACGCGGAGGGAACTAGCAAGGCTTGGTGGGTGGAGTATCTTGGTTGATAGAGAGGTAACGTATGTGATAAGCGAGCGGATAATTTTCCACCACTACAACACAAATATCCTCAATTACATAACCATAACACTAGGAAATAATAATAACTGAATCACAAACAGATGAATCAGACGATTCTGCAGCCTCTTTGCACGTGCGCACATTATGGCCAGGCTTGCCACATACGCCACAGTAATTACCGAATCTTCGTACGACACCCCCCTGCACCACTACCACTTCGTCGTGTTTCCCGGACTATCTGCTTACCGACAGCGTTCTGATCAAATAAATCCTAAGTATCTTGCACAGTAAGTGACCCTCCAAGCCGCAAACGTGTTTTTTTAGCTCTCCGTTGCTTACTAAGCCCCTTATTAGCCTTTTGTAGTGCCGAGACCTGTATACGTAGAAGAGCCACCTCGTGTATCACAGCTATTGTACTTACTACTTAGATGACTGTAGCTTACTCTTCATTGCTAGTCTGGGCTTATTTAGCCCTACCACGGCTATTAGAGGTAGTATTACTATAGTAGGTGTGATAACAGCCTCTACACCACCCTAAAATCGACAACGGGAATTTCCCTTTCCTTCTTCTGAACTGAGCAGTTGCCACCTTAGGCTCAGCTAGACTGAGCTAGACTGAGCGAGCGAGTCACTATTCTGGGCTACCTCAGCTATAGTTACCACGGTCCAAAATGGCCGTGGAGTTGCGAGAACCCAGCTTTAGGCCTCGTATCAACCACCACCACAACCTCCTCAAACACCTAACCGCGCTTTCCTTCACTCAAAAGATAGGAAAAAAACTTGCCATTTAACACTCTCGCTAATCTCGTTGCGCCCAAGTTGAATTATCCATCTTTCTCAAAAAACAATCTATTATTAATGACCAGATAGTGCGGCATGGCTCATCACGGTTCAGCACTTAACTTAAGATTGCCAAAGGAGAAAGTCATGGAAAGGGAGTCGTTAACTGCTCTGGACGTCGGCTACTAATGCTGCTACTATGCAAGCTTACGAATACAATAATGAATCGCCGCCTTTCAAAGTAAGGAGACGCGTGACAGGAAGCAGCTGCCTAAACAGGAGTTCGGCAAGCGCGGGACAAAAGACGAAGGATTGGCTGGGAGCTTACAATCCTGGAAGGTAACGTTAAAAGGAAGCCCAAATTCTGGAAACCGGGCAAGTTAAGGCCCAAATTTAGGGCCGCGGTTAGAAACTGCTAAGATGCGACAGTGCCCTAATAGCCCGAATCCTGGGCCACGGTCCCGGATTTTGGCCCAGAATATACCAGTACATGCCCTGGGATGGTACACAACACCCCAGCTCACAATTTGGGATGGTACATGATATCCTAGCTCACAATTTGGGATGGTACATAATACCCCAGCTCGAAATTTAGGACAGCACCGATGGGATTTCCCACAGTATACCTGTAACGAGGGGTATAGGGGGGATCGAAGAAGGGTCTTAAGAACAAGATGATCAGTAGTACAAGGTAGGGGTGTGTGAACGGTTCAATTGGAACGTGGCCTTCCTCCTAATGGAGGCACAGCCACAGGCTTCTTCTATCCTTTCCTTTCTTTGTGTAGATTTATTGCGCCATCGCCGCTAGAATCACATTAACTGCTTCGGCCTTTGTGGCTCTACGGTATGGCCGGCTTCCTTTAATCTCGAGCGCGGCCCCTGGCCGCCCTGTTACAGTCTTATTCGCTTAACTGACCAATTTAGTTAGCAACGGTCGAATCTATCAACTAACAAAGTAATTTTACAACCAACCCTTTTAAAATAAGAAACACATCAGCAGCATTATCGTACCGGTAGGATGATCCGGTGTTTGGATCTAGATCTGGGTGAATAGTGTTTCCAATAATAGGTGAAAGGTGTATACGATTCCGAAGCCGAGGCTCATGATTTGCCCGGCTCAGAGGCTGTAGTGGCAGCATGGTTGATGGATTTGGATTGTATTGCTGTCTTGGCAATGCTCAAGAGCCAAGTGGCATATTATCCAAATATACTATACATCTGCTAGATCCCGGATGCCTCCTTCATCTCCGACCTCTCCTTGTTATGTACCTCCAAGGGGTAGCCTTTGTCAGCCGAAGTGAGCCAGGGCCCTTGCCACGGACAGAACCAGAAGATGCTTCGCGGCACTGGTCGTCCACATTATGAGGTACTGTACCTACATCCCGCTGAGCCAAAGCGTCCCGAAATTTTGGCTACCAAGCGGCAAAATGCCGGTCAACAGCATCCTTGAAGCTAAGCCCGGCATAGCCATTTGTCGTTATTACTGATTGTTCTCGCTCGCTTCGTCCTTCCGAGACTTTGCGTAGGGACTCCTGAAGCTCCTTCTCTGAATGAAGCCTTAAATCCCACGTGTCCCACGCACAATCCCTACAAGTTTCTCGCTCTGTCAGTTCAATGTCTTCAGCTTCAGAACGTAGCTCCGCCTACAACTTCCGCGGGAAGTAGAGTAGCTGCAAAGCCAAAGCATCTTGGGCGGTAGACTCTCCCTAGCCGCAGAGTACGGTTTTGCCCAAGGGGCGGAACTCTTTCTCTCGGTCGGTAGCTCGATCGGACGAGAGGGGCGAGACTCCCAAGAGGTACAAACTGTCTATGAAGTTTTGGGTGGTGGCTATTGCGGATTCATAAAATATGTCCCAGTTCTGGGCCGGACCACTTTTGGGCTCTTCGGTTAAAACTGCCCCTTCTCAGCAAGGCTGCGCTGCTTAATGGGCAGATGTTAGCCGAAGCTGAGCCGGGACTGACCTGGACTGATCAAAGCTATCGAAAAATCACGTGACAATAAGCATGGGTGGTCGTCGATTTTAGGGTGGTATAACAGCTATTCCGCTCCGTATCGTGAATCCTTCTCATTGATTTGTGCTTATTCGCATACATCGAAGGTGCCCATCTTGTCGGATAAGTAGGTAGTCAACGACGGTCACAATTCGGCCACGCCCGAACACCGCGGTTAATATCCAAGGTGCAGCTAGAGAGTTATCCAAGCCCCCCGTAGAAGTTTCCCTTCTTTCGCATTGGTCAGACCACGGAATTATTTCTAGAAGTAAGATAGGTACCTAGTCATGACTAGTTGCCCCACGTGCTGAGAGAAACATCAGAGAGGCCGAGTTAATGAAAGTGAAATCCAAAGACTGTAAGGCAGCACTGCACCTGCAGACTGCATGACGCCAGCGTGCGATAACTTTCGCGAAATGTGATAAGCGAATAGTTAGGACTGTAGAACTGTGGATGATATGACGCCTGCTTCGCGTGACTAACACAAGGAAGTGATATGAGGAGCTAGCCGTTGGTATAGCATAGGGGTGTACCAATCAAATTTTATTATTGGCTTTCTTGTGTCGTCATTGTTGTTGTCGTGTCATCGGCCTGGTGGTCAGGGGCGAGTTGAGGGGGGAAGCGGCCAACCAAACACCAAACCCGGCCAACTCGTCTTTTGATTCGGCTCTTTGTTGTCTCGGCTAGTTTTTTGGGCATCTTGCGGTGCATTGGAAGAACCCTAGAAGTTGTGAGGGCATCCTTTTATTATGATACGGCCTTTGCATGTCGAGTTTGTCTCTGCATCTCGTTTCAAAGGAAGTTCCTCCTTCTGGGTTCAATGGCTGAGGGCAGCAAACTAATCTGAGTCCAACAGTAGACCGGAGTGCTGGCGGTGCTAGGTATAACTTGCGCGGATGAAAACAAGATTCTTCCGTTCCGGTAATGCTTTGCCGTAATCCCCACATGCCGATCCGATCATGTACCTGCAGGAACGCGACGGGTAATTGCCGATGCGCGCGAATGGCACTCGGCAGAGCGCCGGGAACAGTAGACCGTCCAATACGCGACGGTTCATCCAGTTTATTATCCACCACTCGAGATGTCAACCTAGATCCCCGCCTTCATTGTGCCGCGACCTTGAAAACCGTATATTTCGCGCCGCTCCTCACGGATGTGGCCCGTCTGATTCCCTCCCTCCATCAAGGTGTTCGTCAATGGGTTCAACTAGAATCACCTCTCCTTCCCCCAGCAAAATGAAGCTCCTCCTCCTCCTCCTCCTCACCATCCTCCCCCCCTCCCTTGCAGCCAACTCCACCTTCCTCAACCCCGTCCTCCCCGGATGGCACTCTGACCCCTCCTGCATCTACCACGCCCCCAGCGACACCTTCTTCTGCGCCACCTCGACCTTCATCGCCTTCCCCGGCATCCCCATCTACGCCAGCAAAGACCTCCTCAACTGGAAGCTCATCAGCCACGTGTGGAGCCGCGAGTCCCAACTCCCCGGCGTATCATGGAACACAACTGGTCAAATGGACGGGATGTACGCGCCCACGCTGCGCTTTCACAACGGCGAGTTCTGGGTCGTGTGCGAGTACATCGGCGGCGGGGGCGGCGGGCAGATCCTGACAGGGCTGCTGGGGGTGCTGTTCCGCTCGACGGACATGTTTGACGAGAGCAAGTGGTCGGATCCGGTGGTGTTCAACCCGGGGAAGATTGACCCCGATTTGTTCTGGGACGACGATGGGAAGCTGTACGTGGCGACGCAGTCGGTTATCCTGCAGGAGTTGGATTTGAAGACGGGGCAGCTAAGCCAGCCGCCGGTGTCGCTGTGGAATGGCACGGGCGGGGTGTGGCCCGAGGGACCGCATTTGTATAAGAAGGATGGGTGGTATTATCTGCTGATTGCGGAGGGCGGCACGGCGCTGAACCATGCGATTACGATTGCGAGGTCGAGGAGCTTGAAGGGGCCGTATGAGGCGTATGAGGGGAATCCGATCCTGACGAACAGGAAGACGCAGGAGTGGTTTCAGACGGTGGGGCATGGGGATTTGTTCCAGGATGGGAAGGGGAACTGGTGGGGCATGTGTCTTGCGACGCGGGGCGGGCCGGATTGGAAGGTGTATCCGATGGGACGCGAGGCGGTGTTGTTTCCAGTGACGTGGGAGAAGGATGCCTGGCCGGTGCTGCAGCCTGCGCGTGGCCGGATGAGCGGGTGGGAGCTGCCGCCGCCGAGTAGGGAGATTCCCGGGGAGGGGCCGTTCAACAGCGATCCGGATGTGTACGACTTCACAGCGGCGGGGGAAGCCATCCCGCGGAATCTGATGTTCTGGCGTGTTCCCAAGCCGGGGGCCATCACGACGACTGCTAAAGGCTTGCAGATGATCCCGTCGCGGAACAATGTGACAGGCCAGATGATCCCGGGAAAACCGACTCCCGAGCTGAGTGGCCAGCGCGGCATGGCGTTTATCAGCCGGAGACAGACAGACACGCTGTTTACATTCTCTGTTGATCTGGTGGGGTTCCAGCCGACTACCGCAGGATCGGAGGCTGGTGTCACGGTTTTCCTCACGCAGCTGAACCACATCGATCTGGGCGTCGTGCTTCTTGCGGCGGCTGACGGCTCGTCGACGCTGTCTTTTCGGTTCCGGACCGAGGCGACGATAGCGGGGCCGCCGCAAGCGGTGATTCCTGTCCCGGCGGCATGGAAGGGTGGAAATATCCGGTTCGAGGTGTCGACGCCAAACACGACACATTACGAACTGTCGGTGAGTCTCGCAAGTGACCCGACATCGAGGGTTGTTGTCGGCCAGGCGTCGGCGAGGTTGGTGAGCGGTGCGACGGGTCCGTATACGGGCGTGTTGCTCGGCGCCTATGCTACCTGCAATGGCGCTGGCAGTGGGGAGGAGTGTCTGAACGGCGGGGACAAGGCGTACTGGCAGAGGTGGAGGTATGCTGGCGAGGGCCAAGAGGTTGCTGCCGGTGTTGTGGTTTGAACGAATGGCCTCATGTTCTCGAGTCTGTACCTGCGGGGATAAAATTGAAGATGCGCGAAAGTCGCGGTGTACATGGTTGTTTCTCAAAAATCAAAATTCCCACAGCATTTCTCCGAATGACTGTTCGGCAAGAGGAAAGAACGAGATGCAATTGCAGATTGCCGCTGGAGATGAGTGGGGCCGATCATCCGGGCTTGGCAGTCCGGGGAGCCTGAGATGATGCGCAACGATTCACTATGATTCATTTCTTGGCATTCGTTCCTGCCGCTCGGGCTCACCAATGCTCAAAAGTAACATTTCTGCCACATCATCATCGGAGATGAAGAGCATCGACTTCTACTTCTCTCCATCAACCCGATCTTCTGCTTCCCGGTTCGGCCACCGCGCCAACGGCACCCGCCGAAGATGAGAAGCGCGACCCTGAAAAGCGAGACAGCAGCAGCAGCCAAAATGGCACATCCGGGGAAAGCCATGCGCTCGAGAGCAGCGTCGACGCGAAGCCCGAGTATCCCACCGGCTGGAAGCTCGCATGCATCATCCTCGCACTGATGATGGGAATTTTCCTCGCCTCTCTCGACATGGTAAACTCCGTTTTCCCTTACTCCCTCTTCCTCCATTCCGTTCTCTCGAGTCTTAACCATTCTTTTTCATCGGCGTGAAGCTAACCCACCCCACCCAGACAATCGTCGCAACCGCCATCCCCAAAATAACCTCCGACTTCCCCGGCCTCGAGCTCGTCTCCTGGTATAGCGCCGCCTTCTTCCTCACCAACGGCGGCTTCCAATCCTCCTGGGGAAAAGCCTACCGCTACTTCCCACTAAAACTGACCTTCCTCACCGCTATCTTCGTCTTTGAGATCGGCAGTCTCGCATGCGCCGTCGCGCCCAGTTCCACCGTATTCATCATCGGCCGCGCACTGAACGGTCTCGGCGCCGCGGGCATCGGCACTGGTGCGTACACGATCATTGCGTTTGTGGCGCCCCCGAACAAGAGAGCGGTGTATACGGGGTTTGTGGGCATGTCGTTTGGAATGGCGTGTGTGGTTGGGCCGCTTGTGGGGGGAATCTTTGCGGATAAGGTTTCCTGGCGGTGGTGCTTTTGGATCAATTTGCCGGTGGGAGGGCTGGCGGCGGCGATTATCTTGGTGTTTTTTCAGGCACCCGAGGCGGCGAGGCCCGTTGAGGCGAGCTGGAAGGAGAAGGTGCTGCAGATGGATCCGGTGGGGGTGGTGTTGGTTATGGGTGCGATTGTGGCGTTTATGCTAGCGTTGCAGTACGGAGGGACGACGGCGCCGTGGGGGAGCGGGCTGGTGGTTGGATTGTTAGTTGGGTTTGTTGCGCTGGTGGTGGTGTTCGTGGTCTGGGAGTGGTATCAAGGGGAGAGGGCGATTGTTGTCCCCCGTCTGTTTGGGAAGCGAGAGGTGTGGGTGAGCTGCGGGTTCGCAGAGACATTTTTGGGGTCCTACTATCTGGTCATCTACGTCTTGCCGATTTACTTCCAGGTTGTGGGGGACGCCAGTCCGATCATGTCGGGCGTGTACAACCTCCCGCTGATTGTCGCCACTACGATATCTATGATTGCGTCGGGCGCCATCATCAGCGCAACGGGCCTAGCGGTGCCACTTCAGCTTCTAGGTGCATCGATCGGGCTTGTTGCCACGGGGCTGCTTTTCACGCTCGATTCCGACAACGGTGTCGGTAAGTGGGTAGGTTTCCAGCTCCTGGGCGGTGTTGGATGGGGCCTGGCCTTCCAGATCCCCATCATCATGGCCCAGGCCAACGCGGACCCGGAGAACATCTCCTCAGTGACGGCAATGGTATTGTGTAAGTTGTCCCTAGCGATCGAAAAGAAACGTGTCTCAACTGCTAACTTGCCAAAGTCTTTCAATGCATCGGACCCACTGCCTTTGTCACGGCGGCACAAGCGGCCTTTGTCAACAAGCTCGCGCAGACGCTGCACACTACCGCTCCGGACGTTGATCCGGCCGAGGTGGTTCAGACCGGCGCCACTGCCATCCGTGTTGTGTTCCCTGAGAGTCAGGTGGCTGGGATTGTGGAGGCCTACATGACCGGTATCAAGGTCGCCTTTGCCATTGCGATTGCAGGTGCGGGCATTGGACTGCTGATAGGTGTTTTCAACCTCAACGGAGGGAAGTGGAAGTTAAGTGCTGCGGAGAAGCCAAAGGATGTGCATGTTGCGGTTTAAAATGTTGATAGACTCGGGTACAGAGATATATTTATTTGTTATACGCACAGATAAAAAACCGGTTATGAATAGGAGAGAAGCAATAATAATTTCTCGTGCCTCCTATCGTTTGGGACAACTCAGCGGTTGCAGGTGAAAAAGAGGAGTGCAAGCGCAATTAAGCGCCCAAGAACGCCGCACTGGGAATGAAACATGCTATTGATGCCGATCTCCCGATCCCGCAATTCCATCAAGCAGAGCGCCACCCACAGACCCCTGTCTCAGCCTCATTCATGGCACTAAAGACGACACAGATGCATGTGGCATGCAGGCAGGGTTAAGGGGAGGCCTATTCCTGGCAGCTACGAATATCGAGTTGGCGCGTGTTGTGCACCGAGCACAGGCTCAGAATAAGAACCTGCGAATGCCCAACCACTTTCAAGACCGAAGGCGGCAAAGCTTGCACCTCTTTCGATCACTCTACACGCTCCTTTCTGTAACATTTATTTGGTTGATGTTATCCTGAATTTTCGCGCTTTCACGAGATCATCACTTTGCTCGCTCGTGGACTCTACCATGGTGGCTAGACCGACAATCACAAAATGGTTGCTGGGTGGCATTCTCCTCGCAGTGTGTAAGACATTAGTCTCCTTTCCAAACTCGTTCTCAAGTTTAAACCCATTCCTCTAACACCGCACAGTAAGCCTCGCAGCAACCTTTAGCTTCCTCATAGGATGCATGTCCCCCGGGACCCGAGACCTCGCCATATACCGCGTCGACGTCGCCCTCCTCGCAGAAGAGCTGCTCAAACTCAGCTCCAACATCACCCTCACGAAATCGGACCTCGTCAACCCCCAACTGCCCAACTACTGGTTTTTCGGTACCTCTGGCATATGTGACTTCTACACCGACTCCGCGAGGTTGACCGCCCAAGGCGAAACACGATGTCGCCGCGCCTTCCCGCCGAGCCAGAGCATTCTCTCCGTCGTGGAGGAATCTATCGGCAGCGGCAGCAGTTTCAACGGAACCGACCAGGAGAACTCGAAGGTTATCACTGCCGTCATCTCGGCGTGGAGCGAGACCCTCGATGGCATCACCTCCCCCGATTTCCGCGACAAGGCATCCAAAGCCACCGCGGAGAGCAAGGCCAGCGCCGCATTGGCTGTGCTGTCATTGATATTCGACTTTCTGAGCTTCGGTTCAGCGCCATTCATGGAAGAGCGTGCTGGGAGGAAGGTCCTCTACGTCGCTGCGCTTTTCAGCTCGGTGATGGCTGTCGCAGCAGGGGTTTGCGCTGTTCTGGCCATGAATGATGGGATGCATGGTATCACCAGCGGGGTGGGGAACGTGTCAGGGAGTTTGGTGTTTCTGTTTATCGGTGCGGTGTTGAAGGTGCCGGCTGTTTTGCTTTTGCCTCCGAGGCCTCCGAGGCTGAGCAAGGAGGAAATAGGAGATTGGGGCGAGAGATTTGTGAGTGTTTACCTCTCCAAGTTCAGTGTGCATAGTACTGACAAGGGTGATAGATATACGAGTGGCTGCACAACTACCTTCCCGACCTTTCTGTTCAACACTGGTCAAGTAAGGCTCACCCAGACGAACAATGGAAGTTCGCCGACTTTACCTACCCGGATCACGGTGGCTACATGCTCCAGGCGTTGCGGGGAGTTGGGGTCCCGGTGATGACTGGTTGGTCCGAGAGGACGACCTACCACATCGAGGTGAAGAGCACCCAGCAAGACTGTAACGGGGTACCATTTTTTGTCAGCCCGAATCAAATCAAAATGGTGAGTTGTAATTTTGTTTTGGAGCTATTGCAGAGAAATGCTGACGAATCATGGCGGTAGATGCAAAGGTATAATGACAACCCCAACGAGGCGTACATCGTTGCTCGCGTGTTTCATGTGGGGAGGGGAAAGATGGGTGTGAGGTTCTTCCCAAGGCCTTGGCACCTCAAGGATCTTGGGGATCTCGAGTTTGGCGTACCAACAGAGAAGGGGGACACTCCTGTATATATTCGCCGATAGAAGACTCTACCTAAGGTACCTTATCTTTACGATAATGAAAGTTGGGACGTGGGAAAAGTGACGGACTCTCATTGGCGGTTTCTGAATCCCGCTGTGCCGATTGGGCTAATTCGCAGGTGCGAGGGTGTTGAATGTTGCAAGCGGTGGGGTAAATTGATTTGTGTAACCCAGCGGCCCGCGTCAAGGAGAGAGGCAGGCAACCAACGCGCGACGCGTTCGACACGTCACCAGCCGGGTAAGGCAGGCGCGGCCGGAATGTCACAATCCGAAGCTGGGACAATTATAACTCAATCGGCCCAGAGCCGCCCAGCGCAGCCCAGTGCCAGGCGTAAGTCAACACGATTCCGCCACGTTCGCGCTGCCTTCAATGGCTTGTCCACCTTCCAGCGACAGAGCCTTCGGGCCGCGCGTGAATCTGAACTGCCGGTCCTTCGACTTCACACTTCAATTTGAAGACGTCTTTCTTGCATGTCTGCCAGCCGCCGTCTTCCTCCTTCTGTCATGTCCCTACATCGCCCGGCTGGCACTGAGGAGGCCAGTCGTGTATTCGCTCTGTTCGAATCTGATGCGAGCAAAGCTGGTCAGTCTCGCCCGCGTCTCGGAGAGCGAGAGGTCTTGTTGCTAATACTAGTAATGGAACGTCCAGACCGCGTTGGCATCGCTCTTTGCCATACAGCTTGTATTCCTGGCTCTTCGGGTCCAGGAGCAATCCATCAGTTCCGACGCATCGCTTGCCGCTGATGTTCTCGTTTCCACAGCGACACTAGCGGCTTGCACCGTGTGCATTCTCACTCATCAGCGGTCCCCGCGTTCCTCGACATTGCTGGGTCTCTATCTGTCAGCCTCGGTCATCCTCGGCGTTGCCCGAGTGCGCACACTATGGCTGCTTCCCCTCGATCAGGGGTCCCTGCGGGCAGTGGTCATACTATCGGCCGCCCAAGCCTTGTCCGCAGTCACGCTTGCCCTTGAGTCACTTGAGTCCGGAGGTGGAACAAAGGCGTCCAATAGCACCAGCGATCACAAAGTTGGTTCCCCTGAACAATACAGCAGTCTGTGGTCAAGGGCTACCTTTGTCTGGCTACTCTCCACCTTTTGGACAGGGTATCGCAAGGTCATCTCGTTGGACGACCTCCCTCCGCTGGACACGAGGCTCAAAAGCGACGAAATGTGCCGAGAACTGACCCTAACCTGGGCCAGATACGATCACCGCGTTCGCTACAGCCTGCTTAGGGCATCTTTCCGCACGTACCTTTCGTCTTTCGTATTGGCCATTATACCACGGCTCTGCCTGACAGCGTTTACTTTCGCACAGCCGTTTCTCGTCAACGCCACGCTTCGCTTGATGGACCGCCCGGATCCGGACACCAATCACGGAAAGGGGCTGATTGGTGCGTGGGCACTGGTTTATTTGGGCATTGCAGTAAGCACGCATTTCAACTATCAGTATCAGTCTTTCAGTATCTACTTAACTTATCTGCTAAACGGCAAATATCTGCCTAGGTGTCAAGCTCCCTATACGGGTACCAGAACTTTCGATCCATCACCAAACTACGAGGAGGGTTGATCGCGTTCATATATCAACAGAGCTTGCAAATACGAACGGCGGACCTCGGTGATATCACGGCAGTGGCTCTCATGGGCACCGACGTCGAGCGAATTGTGGAGGGCCTGCGGTCCTTCCATGAGACATGGGCCTCGCTGCTTGAAGTCGGCATTGCCTGCTGGCTACTCGAGAAGCAGCTTTCCCTGGCTTGTATTGCGCCTATCGTTTTGGTTGTTGGTGGGTCCTTGTTTATTGATGCTATGATGTGCGAAATAGAATCCAGCTAATACTGTTGTTGTAAAGTTTTCATCGCCATCACCTCGAGAGTCTCAGCATTCTACAGCAGTGCGCAGCGCAGCTGGGTCGAGAAGGTCCAGGAACGGCTTCGCGTCACGTCCGCGGTTCTCGGCGACATGAAGGCTGTCAAGATGCTGGGCCTTTCTCAGGTCGTGCTGCCTGTGATACAGGGGCTCCGAATGGACGAGATCAAGACATCCCGCTCGTTCAGGAAGCTTCTTATTGCGGTTATGATGCTGGGTAGGTCCCCTGGCAGCTCCTTGCCTTGGTGGGGCGAACAGACACGCTGACGAACAACCACAGGACTTTCCCCCATTAATCTTGCGCCTGTCGTCACCTTTGCGGCCTATTCTATCATTGCGGTGTATTGGAAGAATGAAACACTCCTCACAGCACAAGCCTTTACCTCTATTGCGCTGATCTCCTTGTTGACGACGCCGGCCGTCACCTTCATTCAGGGACTACCGTCTGTCCTGCAGTGCATTGGCAACTTCGACCGCATCCAGGAGTATTGCAGTTACAGTACAGAGGAAATAGCCATGAACTACGAAGACCAAACTGCTCGCACCACAATTGTGCAGGAAGGCCCGCATCTCAAATCACCCATCCCAGAGAAAACCAGCAAATCCGGGCATTCCCAATCCGATAATCACGATGAGCCCATAAGACTGGCCGGTGATAGTTTTGCCTGGGACGGGGCCCGGCCTACTCCTATTCTCAATAACATAGCCGTCGACATCAAGCGAGGAAGCGTCACCGCCGTTATTGGACCGATTGGGAGTGGAAAGTCAAGCTTCCTGAACGCTCTCCTCGGCGAGCTTGCCTCCGTTCAGCTCCCATCCTCGACTGTAACAACAATGCTCAAAACAGGCAATGAAAGCAAGGGGCGACACCCAGTTGTCAAGACTGAGCCCATGGCCTACTGCGCGCAACAGCCGTGGCTCGAAAATTGTACGATTCGACAGAACATTGTTGCCGCCTCCGCATGGGACTGGAAATGGTACAGTGCTATCAGGTTCGCTTGCTGCCTCGATCATGATCTACAACAGCTAGAGAACGGCGACCAAACCCGCGTGGGTAGTAAAGGCGTAAACCTGAGTGGCGGGCAGAAGCAGCGTATCGTAAGTTACCATTTCAGTCTCACAATATCTATTATCTCCGGTCATTTGACGGCGCATATGAGAGGATATTTCTAACTGCGACTTCTCCCGTTGCTTGAAGGCCTTGGCTAGAGCTATTTACGCCAAACGACGTGTTTTGCTGTTGGACGATGTGTTTAGTGGCATGGACGCCCGCACAGCCAACACCGTCTTCAGCCGCCTCTTTGCTCGCGAAGGAGGGCTGCTGCGAAATTCACACACCACGGTGGTCCTCACGACGCATAACCGTAGGTGTCTGAGCATACGCATTCCCTTATCTTTCCGCTGACGCGGCTATTCTTGACACAGACAAGATTATGGCATTGGCAGACACAATCGTGGTTCTTGAAGGAGGGAGGGTCGTGGACGTTGGTAGTCTGGCGAACCTGCTCCAAAGAGAGAGGGGCTATGTGAAGAAGTTGGGACTAACCGTACCCCAGCCACTCAGTGATCAAATCGCCCCCGGGGCGATTAAATCCGACTCAGCTACTAACATGACCCCCGAGCTTGGGTGGCCTGATGTACCCGCTGAGGAGATCATCAGCGGCAGCGTTACCGAAGCCGCCAATGACAGTTCGCTTACAGATATCAGGCGCAAGAATGGGGCCCTGTCGGTCTACAGGTACTATCTCGCAAGCTCCGGGTATGCCGCAGTAACCCTCTACGGAATCTTCGTCACTCTCTGGATATTCTGCACCGAGTTTTCCAGTATGCACAACCGGTTCATACCAGCCCCCTTTTACCACAAGCGAAGTCAACGAGCTAACCGTCATGAAACAGCTATCTGGGTGAGTTGGTGGTCAGAGGCAAACGTCGCATACCCAAATTACAGAGTAGGCATGTATATGGGTGTTTACGCCATGTTGGGCTTGTTCGGAACCGCTGCCGCATGTATCGCCGCCGGGTGAGTTTGGACAGCATTAGAGATGTCCGTGATGTATTTACTAACACGCTGGGACTCAGATTTGCATTCTTGCCGGTGATATCCAATTCGGCGAGTAGGCTTCACCTCGACCTCCTGACTACCACGCTAAGGTGAACAAGCCCCTTCCATATATAATCATTTGGGCTCAGTGCCATTTTGAAGCAACATTGGGATCTGGCACTCACAGTTTGGTCATTAGAGCACCGTTCCACTTTTTCAGCAAGTCGGACAATGGAGAACTTCTCAATAGGTACATGATTCTCAGTTGCTCACTACGATGAAATTTATGCTGACTTGAAAGCAGGTTCGGCGAAGACATGCAACTAATAGACATGGACCTTCCCATGGCGGCGGTAAACTACACCTCAAGTAAGTCATTTTCCAACTACCACCAACAACCTTTTAGCGTGTTTATTCGCAAGTCGTACTGACAAAGCACCTCATGTGCAGCCGCGGTTGCTTGTCTGGCGCAGGTCATCATCCTCGTCATCTTCTCAAAGTCCCTCGGAATCGCCATGCCCTTCATCTTCGCCTTTCTCTACCTCTTGCAGCGCTTCTACCTCCAGACCTCGCGCCAGATGCGTCTCTTGATGATCGAGTCCAAAGCCCCGCTCTACACACACTTCTCCGAGGCCGAGTCGACCTCATCCGGGGGTGCAGGCTCATCAGCATCGCGCGGAATCGGCGCAGGGGCAGTGACGATCCGCGCCTTCGGCTGGCAAAGCTTCTACCAGGCACGTGCGTCCGCTCTGACAGATCGGTCGCAGCAACCAGCATACTTGCAGAACTGCATCCAGTCCTGGCTTGGTTTCGTCCTGAACACCACTGTGGCTGTGCTGGCGGTGATTCTTGTTGCTACGGTGGTCACTTGGCGAGACAGACTCGACATCAATGCTGGTGGCGTGGGTGTGTCGCTTATTATTCTTATTGGGTTGAGCCAGACCCTGGCGCGGCTCATCCGCACGTGGACGACCCTTGAGTCTAGTGTTGGTGCCGTGGCGCGGGTGAGGCGGTTCGTCACGGAAACTGAGTCAGAGGACGTCCCAGATCGTGATGCCGCCCCGGAGTGGCCACGGGGTGGGGGTGCCGTTGAGTTCGACAATCTGGTGGCTTCTTACAAGTAAGATATCCTTTGAAACTGAGAGTTCTACCACAGCTAACACACGGTTCTACAGGCCTGGAGCCGATCCAGTCCTACACAGCATCTCCTTCTCAGTACAACCCGGCAAACACATCGCCATCTGCGGCCGCTCAGGCAGCGGCAAGACTTCGCTCATAATGTGTTTACTGCGCATGATGGAGGTACGCTCGGGGCGAATCACTCTCAACGGTGTTGAAATTGCGAGTTCCTCCGCTCCCAGTCTCTTGGCCGAGGATGTTCGCTCACGCATCAACGTCGTGCCGCAAGACCCGTTCCTAGTGCCCAACAGCACTGTACGGTTCAACATAGACCCGTTTCCAGGTACGACTACCGACGAGGAGATTGTCAGCGTGTTGCAGCGGGTGGGACTCTGGGATGCGGTGAGAGGCCAGGGCGGATTGGGCGGCGATGTCGACGCCTTGGCCTTGTCTGCCGGCCAGAAGCAGCTGCTGTGTCTTGCCAGGGCGATGGTTGGGAGGAAGAGATGTGATTTGTTGGTTTTGGATGAAGCTACGAGCAGGTAAGTTCAGTGATGGCGGGTTAGGTATGGCTTGAAATGAAGTCTAACTCTTGATAGCTTGGATACTGAAGCCGAGGCTATCGTGCAGGACATCATCGACTCTGAGTTCAGGGGATGCACAGTCTTGGCGGTGATGCACCGACTGACCCACATTGCGGCGTACGATCAGGTCGCACTCTTGGACGCTGGCTTTTTGGTGGAGCTGGGAGAGCCTGCCGAGTTGATCGCAGAGGAGACGCGGTTTGCGGAACTGTACAAGTCCCACGCGAAGTGAGGTGGCTGGAATCATACTAATTACCTCTTGATCGCCAAATGCAAATCCACTCTCTCCAAGCAACAGATGTGCACAGCTGTGTCTGAGAGCTGGGTGGTTTTTTGACTGCAGTTTCAAGAACTTCGAATTCAGTCACCGCCATGCCTCAACTCCACATCCCACACGCACACTACAGGGGGAAATTTTGTCCAATTCTGAGAACTCAAGGCAGATCGCACGAGCAATACAATCACGTAATTACAAACAACCCCATTACAAGAGCCGGTTACATTGCAACGAAGACCTAAGTATCATCTTCAGATTCCGTCCAGCTTACTCTCTCCCCATCTGCAATCTCTTAAAAGAAACGACCCAACGAAAATTCAGCGAGCCATAATTGTTGCTTAGTGCTGGGAATTCAAAATCCACCCCTGTCTCCTCAGATCCGCCATCCCCTATGCCATGAAATCGCGACGGACAGGCGCAGGAGTGCATTGAGCGTAATGGGGGCTGTCGATGTTTTGTTAGCTTTCACACCCAATACCAAACTGAGAAGCCAGAATCACTCACTTCAACGTAGTGCACGAGTACCCCGCGCCACAAAGCGTCACACCGGTATACGTGACCCAACCACCACCTATATTTCCAAGTTGTCAGCATCTCTCCAGAGAAAAAACGACAAGAAAAGGAACAGAGAAACCCACACTGCCCATAAGGCGTCGCCGTCGCCGTATTCGGCGGCCTCGTCGTCGAACTCGCCCCCGGGACATCCACAAACACCGTCGGAAACGGATACTTCTTGCCCGCCTGGCACACACTCTCCTTCTGATAATACCCGCCCGCCACCGTCCCAAACAGTGCCACCTGCCCCGCAATGCGCCCCAAGTTCGGATGCCCCGGGAACAGCCCCGCGATCCCCCCCGGGTACACATTATTCAGCAGGACCACCCGGCCGATATCGGCGAAGTTCTCTGCGTGCGAGGAGGTCCCGTACGCGGTGGCGGTGTAGTTGTCGGCGAGGACGGTGTTGCGCCAGGTGGATGTGTCGGAGTAGCTGGTGGCGCTGGGGTTGGGGGAGACGAGGAAGCCGTCGACGGAGTGGCCGTGCTCGTGGACGAGGGCGGTGGGGAAGTAGTACGAGGCTTTGCCGACGAGGTAGCCCGAGAGGGCGCCGATGGCGCCGGAGTGGGATTCGGGGTATACGAGGTAGACGCTGGGGGGTTGGAGTTGGTTAGGGTTGGTGGGACAAAGACAGCAAGGGGAAACGGAGGGGAAATGGGGGGCTTACGAGGTCGCTTGTCGCATTCCTGCGGGGATCTTGCCGATGACGTCGGCGAGCTGGGCGATGGTCTTGGTGGCGGACGAGTGCCGGACGATGACCCAGGGGCTCGCGCAGTCGGAGTAGGTGACGTTGTAGACGGAGAAGTCGGCGAGCTGGAAGCCGTCCACGGCGATGCTGCCGGCGACGATCTGGGGGATCTTGTTGTTGGTCCACTGCGAGAGCGTGTAGGTGTGGGTCGGCAGGTAGGTCACGTAGGCCTGGTTGCCAGGGTTGCCCTCGTCTGAGATGTTGAGGTCTGGTTTGACGTACTTGCCGCCGACGATGCAGGACTCGGGGGCGCTGGGGTTGGGTGTGCAGAAGGGGAACGGCTCGTTGCCATCACGCCGCGAGAACTGGTGCAGGCCTTGCCAGCCTAGGACAACCTGGGCGGTGGCAAGAGCCAGGACGGTTGACTTGAAGATGGCCATGATGTCCAAAGAGTGACTGATAGGAGAGGACTTGAAGTGAGTGTTAAGGTATGGATGTCTCTGCTGAATAGGTGTCTTTCTCCCACTTATATCGTCGAGGAGCCGTCCGTACTTATAGCTGAGACTGCAGCGCTTTACAGGACTCGGCCCAACTTCCAATATGATGACACCTCGAGCACCTGGAGGACATCTGTTTTCGTCTCATCACACAAATCGCCGAGTGTATAGGAGTAAACAGGGGCTATCACCGTTGCAGTGCGTCTGTTACCTGGTTTTCGATGATGTGTCCAGGTACCTAACCGGGACTGCAACCGTACCTACCTAGCTGTTGACGGTGCCTGGATTCCCCCGTGGCTTACATGCGGGATGGCGAGTGGATGCGACCCATCCCAACTTCAACTAGGAAACCCGAAGCGAATGCCTTATGGTGTGCATCATGCTGACCCCCGCGTCGGTAATATTGGCAGGGCTGGCCTGCGCCCGTTTGGGTGTTTCACGGGAGGGTAGCCATCAATAGCGCCATGCATGGCGCCGGCGCAGCTTGCAGACCTCCACGTCACACACCCAATGGGAGCACACCAAAGCGTCAGGCGCGCCGTTGTTCCCGCATTTTCAGCTCGCTTGCACTGCGCGAACGGTTAGATCTTAGATCCATGGTACGCACATGGCGACCAAAAGGACGGGTCTGTCTCTTTCAACGCGGTGCGCCAGGCCACAATGGTCCTACGCCCACGCCACGAAACCTGGAATCAATACAAAAGGCCCGACTTGCCTTGCGGAAAGCCTTAGCTGGGACGAGGTGCATTATGAACCTGTGGTCAGAGCGTCTGGGCATACTAAAGGACCTTCTAGTGCGCATGCCCATGATGTTGGTGTGTGTCGATGTGTCGATGAGGTAATGCCCCTTTTTGTTTACGGATGCTTTGATGTCCTTTTGGCCGGCTGGTATTTTACGTGAGTTACCTACAGGCATTTGCATTACACATTAAAACGCTTCAGTCCACTTGAAATGGAGATTATGAGTTCAAAGACCCTCCAAAACTGTGCGTATACTGGGTAAGACGGAAATGAAGGCAAGCCCTGTGCGTATTACTTACGCCCCTTGGCTGCGCCCACGCACGAACCATGATGCCTCATCGCGCGGTGACGGCCCGCAGACGCGAGTCTGTGCACCACGTGGGTAGAATGCTTAGGTATCTACCTACCTACCCTGCTTTGTTTTATTTTTGAATCCAGCGGCCCCTGACAGGAGGGATGGCTCATGATGTAACTCCAGGTGACTGGATTGGTGTTGATCAGCATTCTAAATCGACAATATTAGAGGACACTATCATACGTTCTACACCTTTGGGGTCTCTAAGCTTCACTATTAAGTGACTTTTCAGATTGCAGCATGACGTTTCAGATCGCGGCAGGGTGCTGTTGAATTACAGCAGGGTGCTGTCAGATTGCAGCAAGGTGTTTTCAGGACGTAACAGGGTGTTTTCAGGGCCCAGCAGGATGTTTTCAGGACGCAACAGGGTGCTGTCAGATTACGACAGCGTGTTTTCAAAATCTAGCAGCACTTTCCCGTCTAGAGTTTAGCAGCCTCCTGTCGAACCGCCCTCTCCCCCACCATGTAATCCACCGTCGGCATTGGCGTCACCAACAGTTCCAGAAGATTCAGCACAAATCAACTGTGAACATTATCGCTGGACGGCCAGATCTGAGTAGTTCAGCGCAAAATTCGTCGGTCGCGATCCCATTACATTCACTAAAAGCGGGTGGTCGCCGTCCCCCAACTGACTGAACAATGCTAACGGCATCTACTTGCGCCTTTAGACCGGCGCGAACTATGGCCAGAGCTCCAACCGCGGGATTTCGCGGGGATACAACCAAGACCGAGACCGAAAAAGTGTGCCCCCAAGCTCCTCACACGCACAAGCATCGAAGATGCCCATCATGTAGCTCTAGCGACCTGGGGTGGTGGTACGTGACCAAGCCATTGCTGCCTGCATCACTATTCCACCGAAAATGTGGACAGAATAGAATGTCCCATGCTTCACATCAACCACCCGTCTCCGATTGTCGTATCTTGGCCCCAAGCCGATCGGGGTGCGTCTAGGAGTGCTTCTCAGCGCTGTACATGAAGGATCAGGCGTTGGAGCACAGTTAAATGGTCAAGAGGGTTGGATAGAGACGTAAACGCACCTGCCTGTGGCCATCTTACCGCCTCCCGCCGACCAAGCAGCAAGACCGCACACGGCAGCGAGGCCGATAGCCGCGGCAATGGGCTTCGCCGCCGCGCTGCGCTGGAGCGCGCGCTGAGCTCCCATGACGACACGAGTCTTGTTCGCCTCGGCAGCAATCTCCAACCGGGCGTTCTTGTAGTAAGAGATGCAATCCTTGAGCAGCTCCGCGCGATGGGTGCGAGCTCTCTCCTTCAGCTCCGCGCGATTGATGCGAGCCTTCTCCTGCCCCTCCTGTCGCAGGTTTGCTCGCTCGATAAGGTACTCCTTGATCGTATTCAGCAAGAATTGCTGGCGGTCCGTCTTAGCCTGGTCGATTTGGTCGAAGAGTCGGGAGGCCGCCGCGGCAGCAACGACCTCGTTAGAGCTGCGCAGGATCAGGGTCGCATTTCGACCACGGAAGACGAACTTGCAATTGTCGTTCTTGTCCTCAGGCAAGACGGCTAAATCAGAGATGGTAAGATTACAAGCGCCAGAGAATCTAGAGGGGAACTTACTCTTGCGGAGGTCGACGTTTGCAATGTCAAACATTTCGCTATTCAGTGCTGCGACTTCCTGGTGGACGGTGTTGAGTGCTGCGATCTCTCGGCGAATTGAGGTAACCTCGCTGCGAGCGCGCCAGAGTGGCAGGAGATGGGAGAGGCCCATTTTGACTGAATTTAGGTGGGTGGTAAAATTCTTGAAAAAGTTCAGATCGCGAGTTGAGTCGCGGGCTCGGCGACGTTATGTTGACTGGCGCATTTGCCCCACACCCATTCACTGATTTTCTTTTGCACAACTTGCTGAGTTGGGATGAAAGAGAAAAGCTAATTGGTTGATACGACTGCTGTCTTTTCATATTCACAAATTCACTCTGTCCAAACAGCATGCCGTGCGGCATAAATCTTAACTTGGAGGTAAATACTGCCTGGACAAGAGAGCGGTTCATCTTGTCCCAGTTATTCAGGATTTTGATTCACAACAACTCAGACGGCACTGGGTTCAGGAGAAAGGCGCCCTCAGCGACAGCACCAACTTTCTTATTCCTGGCCTATCGCGAGGACATTAAGCCTTCACTCGACACCCATATCTCAACTTCGAGAACTACCTACACGAGTAGTAGCAAGGATTACAATCACCGAATACACCAGAAGTTCCTCCGAGTCACCCCGCTTGCGTCTGATTTCAATGGGCCTGTAAAAAGAAGCCGCCAGAGCCGTTTCTGGAAGGAAAAGCATCGCCATCAATAACAGCGACACCCTTCGACATGCTACCCTCAGCCAACTTGTGAACCGCAATGGATGCTAGCCGAAACGGGCTGTCTCGTCAACACGTTGAACATCTGGAGTCCATCAATCACTCATAAAGCAAAATTATTAAGTGTAGGCAACCCAAGCTACATTTTCTCCGGGTTGAACGAGATCGGAATGTTTGGGTTCCTTGATGGAGAAAGTCGCTTCACTTCTCTCATTCACTTCTTTGATTGCTGGTTTGACTTCGGTCAGGGTGACCTGAAACTTGTAACAGTATGGGTATCTACTTCAACTCCGGGCACTTAGCATACGATGAGGCTGGGTTTTGTACATACATTAACGCGGCATTTGTCTCTTCTTTTATGACGACATCATTGGTGGGGATTGCTCCAACGGCATTACGTTCTCAGTCAGCAAGGCTTTCCACGGTGGCAGCGGCGGCCCCGTTTCAAAACCTACAGTATTCCTCGACCAAGCTGCCATCCACCCTGGGCCGTCCAGGCTAGAATTCTCGTCCACGATGAGCTCAATCTGCTCGTCATCCCATAGACAGCCGGGGTCAAAACCATCGCAGCGCGTGCGAGAGGTGGCGTCGCCGTCGCACATGAGGCGCAACAGCTCAGGGAAACCGTCGCAGTGGTAGATGGGGAGGGCGCGGCGGGCGCGGGCATCGGCATCCGCGTGAATGAGATCTGCGTCCAAATCGGCATCAGCAGTGGCACCAACATCAGCACCAACCTCAGCAGCATCGGCATCGACACCGGCACGAGAATCGGCATCATTATCCACACCATCCTCCTCCTCCTCAGGAATCTCAAACCCCACCGCCCTCCCCAGCGCCGTCTGCCACGCCGCATCCCTCTGCACCACCTCGCGAAAAATCTCCTCCGTTCGCTCCACTGCCCCATCACACTCCAGCACCAGCTCAATCTGCTCCGGCAGCAGGTACGACTTCCCGCCGTCCTCGTCCGTGTCATCGCCGCTGGGCATGTACGGCGCGCGTGTTGTTGCGCCTGCCGCGCGGGAAGCACACGTGCGCTGAGGCGGCGCTCGACGCGCAGGGAGGGGTTTTCGGCGCAGAAGGGCACGAGGCCGCGGGCGTGGGCCTCGGGGTATCCGACCGGGACGCGGTCCTTGTGGAGGACGAGGCGGCGGAGGTGGTGCTGGCGCGCGGGGGCCGGCAGGGCCGACAGGAAGTGGATGGCGGCGGCGGCGGAGACGCGGTAGAGGCCGCGGTCCTGGACCCACCAGGGGCGGTGGCACCGCTCGGGGTCCCTCCATCAATCATCCTCTCAATCATCCTCTCCCCCTTCATATATGACCATGCCCACCCGCATGATCAAACCCATCGTCCACCCCATCGTCAAGTTCGCCATCCACATCCAAATCATCATCCACCACCTCATCATCGACCTCACAACCAATGTCCTCCTCCTCATCCACCACCTCCATTCCCTCCTCCTACTCCTCCTCCTCTCCAACCTCCTCCATGCCCTCCTCCCATTCAACAATCTCTTCTTCCTCGCCTGCTGCTTCCTCGCCTGCTACTTCCTCGCCGTCTACCTCCTCCACTTCTTCCATGCCCTCTTCCCAGTCGACAATCTCCCCCTCCAGCTCCACGCCATTGAGTTCACGGTCCTAGGCGGGTTCTTCCGGTAGAGGAGGGGGTGGTTGAGCGTGTACCTGCCCCTCGGCTTGTGTCTGTGCACCACCTGGAGCGGCTTCCGCCCGAGTCGCGTCTGCTTGAGTGGGAGGGGGAGGTGTAACTGGTGTGCTAGTACCTTGAATAGGAGGAGGGAGGGTAGCCGGGGCACCTGTGGCGGCCGGAACACCGGCAGCAGCAACCCGAGCCCCTACGGCGGCAGTAGGCACGGAGGAGACGTAGGTGGTTGATCTGGCAGGAGTTCCGTTGGGCAAAGTGCTGACGAGGGTGGTAGTAACCAAAGCCGCGGATTGTGCGGCCGTGGCTGGAACACCGGGAGCCGCGCCGGCTTGGCCTTGAGCTTGAGCCTGGGCTTGAGCCTCTTGGGGAGTCAGGGGCTGGCCGACCTGTGTGGGTACGAGTTGGACAGGGGCAGCGGTTCTGGGGACCACTTGGCCAGGAGCAGCAGTGCCTGGCACAAGAGAAGTGGCCACTGGTTGGGCTGGGACCTGTGTTGGAGCAGCTTGGAGGGCGACGAGGGGGGTGGGAAGAGCGACTGGTGTCTGGGCGGGCTGTGCGGGTTGTGCGACAACCGCAGGCGCGGTAGCAGGTGCTGCGGCGGCCGCAGGTGTCGCCGCGGGTGGTGGTCTCGCTGCTGGAGCAGCAGCACCTGGTGCCGCGGGAGTGGCACCAGCAGCGGCCGGAGCTGGAGCGGGGGCTGCCGGAGGAGCAAGCCCGAAGACGGTAGCAAGGTTATGTACGCCTGTGCTGACGGTTGTGATTGAGCGTGCCAATGAGGAAGCGTTAGTTCCAAAGGCAGCGATACTGCCGATGACAACGCCGGGAACTGTAGCGGCCGGAGCAGTTGCCGCAGGTGCGGCCGGGGTAACAGGAGTGGGTGCAATCTTCGTCGCTGTTGTCGCGCTCGCAGTGGGCTTCGCTGCGGTGGTGGCCTTCGCCTTGTTGACCGGCTTCTTGACCTTCACCAAGGTACCGTCTGCTTCCTCACTGTGACGATGGTGAACTCTTGCGCCGGAGCTGCTGCCGCCGCGGGCTTTGCAGCCGCTGGCTGAGCTGGTGTAGTTGTTACCGCCGGCATATTTGTTGAGTTCGAGAACGACGAGGATGGAGATGGAGATAGAGACAAAAGATGGCGATGGCGGAGGGGAGGCGCTGCGGGATTCTTGGAGCTTTTTTGAGTCGGTGGTTTTTGTCAGCGATCAACAAAAGCAACGCGGGGTGATAAGAGGAGCATGTTTATCGCGGGCTCATCGTGTCGGGCGGCAATGATGCCATTCAGCAGCGCCCTCTCCCTTGCTGCCCAGCTAAGATAGCACTAGTGGTTTGTGGCTTGCGTCAACTGTCCAGCTGGGTCTGACCCCGGGGCCTGCATCGTGTTCTGGACCGCTGAAGGCCTGCTACCGCCGTGCCAAGACCTTATCGCCAGGGCGCGATGACCATTTTTGTCCGGGGAGACCAGTGCCGCGCATGGGTGCCCGCGACCAAGCCGCATCTAGAAGCTAACTATTGCCTGTAGCTCTTAATAGAGGAAATGCGTGGCTGGCTGGTTGTCTTGCAGAGCTATTCCCATCCGGACGTCACCAAGCGAGCTGTCGCCAGTTGTGGAGGCCTGGAACACGGTCGGACTCGGGGCGGAGGTTCGAGCGGAAATGCCATGGCTTCTTGTTTCCCGGGTTTAACGATGTAAAACCCAGTGCGGCCGTTTTCTTCTGAGTTCAAGCTTCCGTCAAGGTTTTCGAACGTTGTTGCCGAAACTTGGACAAACGCGTTGGACGTGTGTTTAACATTTGGACACTCCACTCGAAATGGCACCAGCAGAAACTACCGGGCCAGCGCAACCCACCGCGGCCCGAACGGCGCCTCCCGGCTTCAAGTTCATCAAAGTCAAGAAGCCCGACGGAACAATCGTCACGGTGAAGAAGAAGCTCTCGCCCGAGGAGCTGGAGAAGGAACAACAAAAGGCACAATCCCAAGTCCTAGCCGACGCGCCAAAAGCCGAAACGAAGCCGGTGCCCACCAACGCAAAGAAGGATGCCGCTCAGTACAAAATCATCACCGTCCGCATGCCCGATGGCACCCTCGCCAAAGTGAAGCGACCGGTCGACAAGACCGATGCCAGCAAGACCGCCGCGAAGCCCGCCGGCGATGCCGCGGCTACAGCAACCCCCGCCAAGACCGACACCTCTGCGGCACCCCAGGACAAGAGCGCGAGCCCAGCAGAGCCAGCTGCTCCCGAGCAACCCCTGACCGCCGAGGAAAAGGAAGCCCTGCATGAGCAAGCTCTTCACCACAAGCAGCAGCGTCGCGCGCGCTTCAAGGCCGCCCTACTTTTTGGTCTCGTCGGCGCTACCGACACCGTCCTCCCGGATCTTCTCGATGGCGACGAGATCATGTCCGACACCGACTTCTCGGACGACGAGGACTACGACGAGGAGCACCACGATGACGATCACCATGGCGCAGATGACCTGGCCGACGAGAAAGAGTCTGGCGCATCTTCCAATGTTGCCCCTGCCATTGCCGCCGGTGCTGCCACTGCTGCTGCGGGCGTTGCGGTCGCCGCGATGGCAGGTCCGCCTCAGCAACCACCGCCCGCGGCGAGGCAGCTGGCTGGGAACCAACCCAACGGAGCCGATGAACAAGCCAAGGGCACGGCCGCGAATGGCAAGGCGGCGTACAAGGTCACGGTCAAGGACTTGAAAGACCTTGACGAGAGGGCCGAGAAGAAGGAAGAGTCCCAGAGGACCCTGGAGCGCCGTTGGGCTGCCTTCTCGTTCTACTTTCTGTCGAGTCTGAGCATCGTCTTGCCAGTTCTTTTCCTGGGTAAGTCCCCCGATATCATCCCACCGTACCCGCATCTAACATAGCTCTTAGTATTGGCTTGCTTCATCATGGCCATGCAGGATAAATCAGTCGATTCGAGCTGGGGCAAGATGATTGACCCGATCAAGATTGCCATCACCGTTTGGCCCATCGTCTTTGCTGCCGTCACGGCCCAAGGGTTCAAAACATGGGCCGCCTACAAAGTGGAACGTGGCGTCAAGCTCATGGAACTCGAACAGCTCGTTGGCAGCAACTCGTTTGGCGCTGTGATGAAGCAACCCTTCGTCCTGAGGCGTTTGGATCTCCTGACGTTGGGCATCTTCACCATTTGGGCGCTGTCCCCCATCGGATCCCAGGCCCTCCTCCGCGCGTACACATTGGAGCGTGGCTATGTTCATGACTTAGTTGAGGTCAAGTACGTACCTCTTTTGGGGCACAACATGCTTTTATCTCCGGAAGAGGCGGCGAAGTCCGACGAGCAACTGCCGCTTTCTGAACAATGGCAAGTTCTGACGACGTACTACATGGCATCATTCATGCCGAATGGTTTGAAACGGGAGAATGAAGCAACAGCGTATCAACAGGACCTCTTCAACCACCCGCTGCCTGGGGTTCAGCGCAGCGAGCACAATGCATTCATTTCTCTGTATGGCATTCCCTTAGCCCTGCCCAACAGTGCGGTGCAGGACGCAAAGCTGGAGGAGGAACGTCTGCGTAGTGAAAACGGGCAGGCCAACAGCGACGATAAGGATAAGCAGAAGGCCTCTGCCGAAGCCTCAGCACCCTTCGAGAATATCACCTTCCCCATCACCTCTTCGTACTTCAGCCTCACTTGCGGTGACTGGAGTAAGAAATCACGCGCTGACCTCAAAGGTTCCATGTCCTTCAGTCTTTCCGATACCATGGGGCTCATGATGAGTGGACGGGTCAATAGCTCGGATATCAACAGTTTGCGGTATGCCACTCTCTTGAATCATACCGATTTGCTCAGGGAAGTGAATTGGACGAATCTTTACATCCCCGCCAAAGACGACTGGCAATACGGCGTAATCGACTGCGCGATCAGTCAGAATTTCTTCAATGCCAAGGTTCTATGCCGCATCGACGCAGCATCAGGATCATACGCTTTCGACTGCGAGGTTCAGGCGCTCCAACTCCTTTCTGGCAACGAAGTACGACCTGAGTGGCGCACAGTTCTTGAGGACTTCTCCAACGCATTTGTACAAGGCGGGAGCCCCTATCCGGTTCTTCAGCCCCAGACTCCGAGTAAGTCACACCGCTTTCGCATCCCGCACGAACCCCCCTTTCTACATTGGCCCCGGAAACTGACGCTCGCATAGCCGAGCGGTTTGCAATCTACAACCTGAAAATCGACTCCTTGACCAATGGGGATGAGTATGATCCCATCAACAGCGGCCGCGATGGCTTTGAGCTGTATTTTGGCAAACTTTTCAACAGTTTCGTCACTCTAGCCCACTGCCTCCGTTGCGTGCCTGTATCATCTATCGACAACATTCGGCGTTACGAGGACGGCAGTGTTCCTAGCGGCATGACGAACTCAAGTATCGGGCTTTACAGGTCCCCCGAGACGCCCGGTGGCAAAGCGGAACGTGTCTACTCGCCTCCTTCTCTTATCTTCAAGCTCGACTGGCGCTGGGTCGCCGTCTTCCTCACATCCGTCATCATCCTCCTCATCGTGGGTATCGCAAGCGTCGTCCTCGAGGGCATGCTCATCGCGCCTGACGTGTTGGGATACGCGTCTACTCTGGCGAGGAACAGCAGGTACCTGCATCTCCCGAAGACGGCGGCGAAGCCCATGAGCGGCCCTGAGCGCGCGAGGGCTATCGGTGGAGTGAAGGTCATGATTCAGGATGTGAAGCCGGATAAGGATGTGGGCAAGATTGCCCTGGGCTTGAAGCATGATCGGGCGGAGGCCTTGAAGCCGGGGAGGCTGTATCGATAGGTGATCTGCAGTTGGAGATTCCTCCTACGGATGAGATGATGGCGTATGTGAAGACAAGATAGTTATGGCGAATATGGTGAATATAACATGGAGATAATATGTAATTAATGCCATTTACCCCAACGCTTCAAATCTATCATGGTTCGTCGCTGGACTCTGCCATACGTTTCCCGCTCTGCTTGGTGCTTGTTGATGTGCTCATCGTCCCATACCCAGAATCAGGAGGTGAAACCTCGACTTCCATTGTCATTGGGAGATATTTGAGGTAATTGAGGTCGAAGTCATCGATGGAGAACGGTTCTCCTGACTGACAGATGGAAGAGTCCTCGTAGGGCACCTCAGAGTACATGCCAAAAAGCATCTCGTTTGTGCAGAACTCGGGATGCTGAGAATTCTGTCGTCCACTCGCGCTGCTCGTCCCCGCTGGCGATGTGATACTGCTCGTTGGCTGCGATATGCTGGGTGGTGTTGCTGGCGTGACGGTTATCTTGGCTCTGTTGCGGCCTTCTCTGAACTCCCCGATGAGCTTGCGGTTCATGCTCTTGAGCCATTCAAGGGCTCTTCGCTTCGCCGCTGGCTCGGTGATCCCAAGGTCAACCTCGAGCTCCTTCTCCAACATTGGTCCCAAATCCCCGTCCAGTTTCTGAAACGCAAAGTCTTCGTAATCGCTGAGGGAGCTGGGGCGTTGGACTTCGACGTATTGATAATCTGGCACATAATACGGATACCTTCAGTTCGCTATCCGTGCGTCGTTACAGCTGCCAGTGGGTTTCACTTACAAGGAGATGGGATTTCTTCCTCGGGCACATGGGGGAAGAGGATGGTATATGTCTTCCGCCACTTCTTCACCTCAGACAAGCTCACAAACGACCGCTTGCGTGACCTCAGTTGCGCCTCTTGCTCCCCATCAAAGCCGTCCACTGGCGCCGCGCTCTGACGGAGACAGGCCTCTTCTCGATTCGCATGCTGATCCAACCCCTTTTCATCGTCAAAGCACTCGCCGCAACGCCTGCATCTGTTCTTTGGCTGCCGGTGGTGGCCGTAGAGGTGCTCTCTGGCGGTAGGTTAGCAGATGGAAGATGAGAAATGAGAGAGAGGGGTGATGGCCATACTTCATCCGGCGAATCTCGTTCCACCCAGGCCCGCAGCAACTTCGCCATTCCTTGCCGACGTACTTGTCCGGGTTGTGTTTGAAGTAGGGGCATGCAAAAAGATACTCTGTCCCCTTGCCCTTGGCGATACTTGGGTTTGGCTGTTGGGTGTTTCTCTCGTTGTCCTCGTCGTTGTCCTCCTCTTCAGGGATCTGATCGAGACCGCGCGCGGGCTGTTTGCCCCTTCTCTTTGCCCCTTCACTCGATGTGCTTCGGCTTTTTGGTGTTGAAGAAGCACTTCCACTGGCCTTTTGGCCCGATGCGGTATGAGACCTGATTTCAGTTGCTTTTGTCGCCCGGCTCATCCACTCATGTGTCGCGAGGCCCTCAACACGCTGGTGAGGGGGACCTTGGGGCGCGACACTTTTGGGCCCACCCCCAAGCATATCGATGATCGGTTGGAATTTTGCGTTGAGCTGAGAATACCGACAGGGTTCGTTCGACCGTTCCTCGCCAACGGAGTAAAGCCTTCTCGTGAGACTAGACGCGTCATCCACCCACTCTTCAGTTCTCCTTCTGCTTTCGGTGAACGACCTTGGCCCGGTTGAGTATTGGACCCAGCGTCTGAGGCGCGGTTCCTCTTCGCGTGATAGCCCTTGTTGATGTGCATTAGATGAGAGGGGCCTTGAGTTTGGCTATTTGATGTCAGTCGGCGAACAACATTGATCGAGTGAACATGGTCTTGGACACGGCACTTACCTCGCCCACACCTACGGCGGGCATGGTGGATCGCTCAGCGCCACGTGGGTAGACCCCCATGTAAGGGATCGGATGCGACCTTCTGGGGTGCCGATCTCGATGATCTATGATTACGACCTCACGACGCCGGCGATGAGCAGGTCTGAGCGCATGTTCCGGGCCATGGTGCGGCGGCGTGGAATGATCTTCCGGCCCGGGAACCGGGTTCTTCGGTTTGTCTCCGGGGTCTCGCTTCCGGGCTTCCGAGATTGAGCCCGAAGACGCGCGCGGAGCGGTGGGGGCGACCGAAGTCGGGCGGGTGGACTCGGACCGGGGCGCAGTTGCCGAGTCGCAGTTGCCGTCGCTGCTGCCAGTGGTGGTCGGTTCCGAAATGGGAAGCGACGACGTGCTCTTGTCCCTGATCCTCAGTGCGAGCTGGTGGTGCAGTTGGGGCGGCGCGCGATGTTTGCTGTCCGTGGCGACATGGCCACCGTCGTCAAGAACGACCATGGTGAACTTGCACCGTCGCGCTTTGCAAAGGCAGAGTGCGGTGGAGCACTGACGGTCTGTTGCAACGCTCAAGTCAATAGGGCATCAGCGACAAACCCCCTCCCTCCTCCCCTCCCTGCTCTGTCTCGCCCCGACTTCACGTGAAGGCCACCTGCATGATGAGTCGACGATTGGACCTGCCATTGGCCGGTTTGACCCAACCCTGCAGGAACCGCATGTTCGGAGAGCTCGTTTTGCGACTTTCGCGCAAAACGTCGGATTGGCTTGGTGTTACGTCGGCCGGCAAATGCGTTGCATTCCTCGAGTCAGTTTTTGTTGATGTTCGCAACCAGCAACTGCGGGAAACGGATATGCGCAAAGACGAGGGGAAAAGCGCCAGCATCAAGATGCACCCTAAAGCGAGTATAAATAGGAGAAGAGGAAATAAATGATCACCCGCCCTCGATTTACAATTGAATTGTCAACCAAAGATCCTGTGTCACACAGTGCGGCACTACACAATTCCGCACTGTCAAGATGGCACTTTCCTCCCGCCCACCACCACCCCATCATCCCATTCCTAGCAGTCAAGGGTATGTTTCTCTCATGAATAAACATTGATTGGTTTCTAACATCCGGCAGAGCGAGCTCTCAAGGCCGTTCCCTCATGCTCGCTCGGTATCTGCAAGCAGCCCCAAGCGCCTCAGGGGAGCTGATTCCTCGCCCTCCTCAAGCCCTGCGCGACCATCGAAATAAAATCAGGACGCAGATGGAGAGAACAGAAGAAATCTTGAAGGGAAATTATACTGTTGGCGGCAGCTCATAGGAGTATTCAAAGGATGAGACACTGGCGGCGTGATATAGTGTCTGAACATCATCGCGGAGGGAGACGCTCAAGAGTCTGGACATCAACATCTCGCATTGTACCTATTCAGTCCCGTAAAACACCGCCATACATTAGTAACTACTCCCGATACTCGTCCCCACACAACTATCAAACGTATCCCCCCTCCTCCCCTCCTCCAGCGCAACAAACTCATCCTCAAAATCCCTCGCCCACGCCTCAACGCCATACTTTAGCTCCCACCCCAACTTTAACAGCGTTCCCACCATAGCCTTATTTCCACCCCACCCCTGCTCCGCCATAACCAACATACCCGCGATGGCTTAGGCGCCGGGGGCGATGAAGCCTGAAGTGACGTTGATAATGACGTGGTAGTTACCGGCGGTGGATTCGATAAAGGGGGTTTTGAGGAGGCCGCCCCAGAGGACTGGAGTGATGCGGTCGCCGCAGGTGGTGCGGAGCTTGGCGGCGACGTCTTGGGTACGGACGAGGAGGTCGAGGTCGAGGCTGTGGAGGAGGCGGTTGATGACGGTGGTGCCAGTGAGGAGGATTTTTTTGGTCATTGTTCTCCACCAGCATAATCTGAGCAATCCAACCTTGGAAGCGGCGTGTGTTGCATGCATGCGTCAAGTCGAACCAGGCCCTTCATGGCCGATGGCCTGTGACCATTCCCTCTGGTCCAGTTATTATCATTTCCTAGTGTTGTGATGGTATAATTAGACATAGTTGTATCAAGGTAGTAAAAGATTGCACACTCGCTTATATAATACGTTAATACAAATAGCTAATTGTTAAGTTGGTTAGTTTCATGGTTAGTTAGCTAGCAGTTGTTTTATCTGCGGCTGAGTGGACTACCCCCTCGACTTGCATGTGCCACCATACGCCGCCCTACCCAACTACCCTCCATATCTGCCCTATGCCTCGCCTATTAGGCAGCAGCAGGGATGAAACGCAAAAGCCCCGCATCCTTTACTCTTGCATTTTATTTATTTATGGAAGAGCAAGAGCGAACGCAAATCCACCTGATAGCAGCGCCGCAGCCATCACGACTCCTAGACAATATGGACCAAAGTGGTGCCGTATTGCTACCTGCCTCTCGCGGATCCGAAAACCGATATCCGGTTAATGGAGCTCCTACCAGGGGATGCCCGTGACACAGTTCGCATCAAGATCTTCCTCGCACCGCTCAAGCCACAGACGCCGCGCGGGCAGCGGCTCCCACTTCAAGCAGTACGAGACCAGCTTCCCCCAGGCTGGAATGCTCATGAGACGCTTCAGGGGAGGTTTCTGTTCTTCAGTTCTACGGTGGGCCACACTTGGGCGCCTCAAAACTCTGACACGCAAAACACCATAGACGAGGTGGCTCCGAGCCAAGAAGACGGTGCTCAGGAGCCGGCCTTTGAGGCATTGTCGTACGTATGGGGTTCGTAAGACGATCCGGAAACGGCGGAGGTGGTACAGTCTCCAATCGCATCCCCGATGCAATCCGTCCTCCTGGGGAGGAATCTGGCGTCGGCTCTTCGGCACCTCCGATACCAAGACAAACCGCGGACGCTTTGGGTTGATGCAGTCTACATCAACCAGAGGGGCAATGTGGAGAAGTCGTCACAGGTCGGGCGGAATGGGTATTCTATACAGGTCAGCGCCGTGCGTGATCGCGTAGCTTGGGCCTGAAAAGGACGACAGTTCGCTCGCCATGTCGGCGCTAAATCTTCTTAGCGCGCAAGTCGTGCTGACGACCGACAATTGCATCCGGCCGTACTCCGAAGCGACATATCGAGATCGATGCGCAAAGACAGTATGCCGGTCAGCCCTCGGCGACCTCGAACTCGCCTCGCTCCTATTTAGACGCTGGTGGTTCCGCCACGTTCTTCACTCCGTGCCCCCTATGGTTGAGCCGGACGAAGAGCAGAAGTGATAAAAACCAGGTCTCGACATCGAGTCTTGGGCGGCCGGTTCGCCGTTGAGTGAAAGGCGTTGACATCAGATCACCACCTCAAACTCCACCACAGATCCCCCTTCGCGGCGCCAGCCTGGCTGTGAACTTTACCTTTATTTACTGCAGGTAGCCTGCCTTTGCGCACCCACACCTTGTCCAAAGCTACAATCGCATACCCAGGATGTCTGTAGGGATGACGATAGTCGGCGGCGGAGTCGGCAGGCAGCCTGTCCCGCGTTGGTGGGGATCACGCAGCCCATCGGCCAGATGTGGTTTTGATGCGTATGGCGCGAACGGTTGCGGCCCCGAACGCGATTTTTACCGCGCCGAGTCTCAGAAAACCTTCAGCAGCTTGCACCTAGCAGTTTTCATCCTTGCTAAGGAATTTTATGAAAATGCAAATGTGAGGATATGAATGTGCGGCTCTGAGGCACAGCAACCCGCTCGGGATTCGGATGGAGGTGCGGAAAGAAGCGCGAGTTCGGCGGGATTGTCCTCTCGCTTCTGCGCTCCCTTGCTCTCGTCTGCCCCAGTTCGCCCCGTGCTCGGCCTTCCTGCCAACGGCAGCCTTTTCCTCTGCCTCAGATGGAACTGGCTCCCCAATAATTCCACACCATGTCGCGCGGTGCAAGCAATCGTAACCACCCTTCACCCTTCCCAAGTGACGAGAATGAGGTCACAACCAACCAAATCCAGGAAACCCCCCTAGATGGCCGAGCTTTACTTAGTTCGATTTCCTAGTAGATACTGGCACAGTTCAACGTCGGCCAACCATTCTGTAGGCTGCAACTTGCTTTTGCAGCTTCGGCCTGATCGGGGAAACTGAACACTGTCGACCTGCATCGCAGAATTGTGGCTTACCAGCGCCGCCCCAATTGGTCGTCAGACGTCTCCTCCTTGGCCTTCACTCCAAATTCCACGCCACCGGCTCCTAGGGATCCACCAACGACAGTCATGAAATTAATCCTTGCTGCATGTGACAGTGTTGGTGATCGTGATGATGCCTGTGGTGGCCGAAGCCCTTTAAGGCCCGGTTCTCGTCCCTTATGCCAAGTTTTAGTCCTGAAGAGTTCCAACGAAGCTCGGCCGCCTCGACACTTGACAATGTGCCCTCCCGAGCCTACGTCCCTACCGCCTTCGAGACTTAGAAGAAGCGCGACGCTGAGCTTCAGCGATTGCAGCTGCCCCAGCACCGACGCGCTACATAACAAGGGCGTCATGTGTGGGCGGAGCTAGATGATAAGTTAGGGGCTGAGGTGAACAGCAAAACAATAACAGTCTCGTGTTAGATTGTTGGCGATTGGGATGAAACAAGGCAGATTGTTCCGTTGGTTAGAGAGAAAATTAGGAAACATGAATTAACTAATCCAATAATGCGTTGCGGCGCAGTTAGGGGCTGAGGTGAACAGCCAAACCATAACAGTCTCGCGTTAGATTGTTGGCGATTGGGATAAAACAAGGCAGGGGACATAAATTAACTAACCAAGTAATGCGTTGCGGCGCAGTTAGGTCGTTGGGGATTGGGAAGGAGCGAGGTTGAAACTTCTGTTAGTCCGTGAGAAAAGCACGGAATACAAAGTACTTCATTAGGTGCACGCTGGTTTCTACTTATATAAACTTGAAGCACCTTCGACTAATGTCCGTCAATTTCCAATCCTCTCAACAACGAGATTTTCGCCCAACTAAGCAACCTTACCCTGTCTTTAACCAATCTCACCTGAAAGATGAAGCTCACAACTGCCCTAATTCTATGCCTCTCTTCTCTGGTTCTCGGGGCAGCTGTTCAAAAGCGGCAACCCCAAAGCGAGACGGGAGCACCCATTTTCGACGACCCATCCGAGACGGGAGCACCCATTTTCGACGACCCATCCGAAACCAGCGGTCCCGATCCCGGTACTCCCACCACGGCTGAGGAACCAGCCCCAACCACAGCTGGCGAAGACGAATTCCGGCTTTGAAGCGACTTCTCCTTCTTCCAGAGTCTAGCTAGTGGAAATTCTGCGCTGAAAGGGCTGTACCCACTTCCCACGAGTGCTCATTCACCAGCGCTTAGGGTGGAGAAAGGGGCGATAGTGATGCTGTTGAGACTGAGGTGGCTAGTGAGTTTCGAAGACTTTGGTTAACGAAGCGCTCAGGCAGAGGAAACGAGGTATCGAGGTACTTTTAGCTTTACCAGACCTTAAGAATGCATTCAACGCAGGATTAGGGACGGGTTAGTTGTACTGGAGGGCTGGATTTTATGTTTCGAGATGTTGGAATTAAAGAAGATAAATTGAGTCGTACCACCTTCTTTGAAGTGATTTAAGAATGCGTTTGCACGCATCACCATGAAACCTTTGTTTAAAGACCTGCGTTGACGTCAGCTAAGGCTTTCAGGGATTTGGTTTGCTGTTGTAACTTGTATCCCAAACCACCAGTCTCAAACGCTTGGACATTGCGAATGGATGCTAGATGCTCGATTTAAATATAGAGACCTTCGTTTCTGCTAGTTAAATTCGTTAATTAATCTTTTAGGTTGATAATATAACTGCAGACATGAGCAATGTAGTGCTTGCGTGAAGAACTAAGACAGCACTGGGGTGCGAGCACCTCCTATCTATTTATCTCTGCAAGCATAGCCTCTATTTTTAGTGGGGCCAAATGAAGGGGTAGCCCGTGCCCATGTATTTTGGGGCTAAAGTGCTGCCTTCACCAGTGTTTGTTGGTTGTGGGTTTTGATTGGTCCAGTGGCTCGCTTAATGGAGTGGGGGGGTAAAAGAGTACGTCGCCGTACTCCGTAAGTGGCTGAGCTTGCTAAGATAATGAGCTTGATACTTTTTCTTTAGCTTTAGTGACTTTATGCCATTGTAAACTGATTAGTTACAAGGCTCTCAGTCCTTAATACTAAAGACTTGGTGCCTCAGGCTGAAGCGCCGTAAGGTCCATCTGCTTGTTGCGGCAGGCAGCAACCGCAAAACTTCCAGCACGTAACCTAGGTTAGGCGTCATTGTGTTTCTTCTCTCAGGAATGCGTTCCCCCTCCCCACTTCCCCCTACCCAATTCAGCTGCGGAACAACGGCCACTATCCCGCCGTATTCCAGCGCATCATTTTTCCTTCGTTCTAGTATTATCCTTCTTAGCCCTGATGGAGCGGTCAGGGTTAAAGAGAGATCGCCTGGGCGGTCCCGTCCTTGCATCTGCGCGATTGGAGACTGAGCGCCAGCCCGACAGAGCCAGCCCGACGGCATATCCTTCGCCCTCAACACCTTCAACATCCTTGTACAATTACTCCCCTTTGACGGACGGCTTCATTTGCCTACTTCGCTTAACACCACATCAAGACAAAGACGCCCCTATACAATGCCGAATCTTTGAGTACCCTCTACATAGTCCAAGCTAAGGGACACACCTGTACAAGGCTTTGTCATATGTGTAGGGCCATACAAATAACCCAAAAATCATCTATATCCAGCCAAACAGCAATTCTCTTCCCAGCGGAACTAACCGTGATTTATTTGTCACGGCAAATCTTCATGCGGCGCTACAGCAGCTTTAAGATCGCCTTCTCAAACACATTATATAAATTAACACCATTTACATTAACCAGAATCATAATGGCGAGAAGGGGCAGCAGGTTCAATCCATAGCCAAGATTTATAGTAACGCTAATCGCGTCATCATCTGGCTTAGGGAGGTGGCAGGTGGTAGCGACCAGGCGCTTGGAGCGCTAGCCGAAAAGCAGCGTACGAGTTTCGCTATCGACGAACCAGACTAGTACTAGTAAGCAATCCTCACCCTGCTTAAGCAGCCGTGGTTTCAACGTATCTGGGTATGTAGCAGATATGGAATGATTTTAAGGCCCGAGTCCACTAATAAAAACTGGTCCAGGTCCTTTAGGAGGTTGCCGTAGCCCGGCATATCCTGATATGTGTAGGCTTTTAGAAATTAACGGATATACGTTCCATATAGGCCTTAGCACACTTAACCCATCCTATAACGCGTGTCCAGGCCTATAAGGTTTAATCCCTCCGATAACTTACCTTATATTGAACTGGTGCGATGCCGTAACAAGGAAGAAACCACAAAGAGAACCACACCCACAGAACGTCGCAGCGCCTGGAAGGCCGACTCCCAGACTACTGGTCCTCTGATTGGAGGGACACGAATGCAACTGACGTAGAAAAACAGATACGTACCTAGTATGGAACAAAACCTAGTATGTGACGGTGCCTAGCATGGAATGGAGCCTAGTACGGAATAATAAAGGAAACGCGACCGTGGATTAGGTTATCTTCCTTCGATCGAACGGCCAGAATGTCACTAGGCTTTTAATGGGAGGTCTTCGTGGTGAAAATCGTCGGATTGTTGATTAAAAGAAGCATAGTTCAACGAACCGCGCGGCGCGGCCCCTTTTTAACGGTGGCACGCGCCAGAGAACGCATCACTATGTATAAAAGCGGCTACAGTAATATTACATACAGAGCCCAAAAAGAACGACAGGGTCGGCCTAAACAGACGCCCCGAGTTAATATAAGGCGTAACCTTCCGGCATAGATATAAGATAAATTAACCAGGCACGTTCTCTCTTAGCGTCCGGCCTAAGTGAGCTGGTAGATATGTATTATACCCGCCAGGCTACAGTGCACGTTGATAAGTTTTACACCTTACTTAGTATAAGTGTGACGACCCTGCAGGCTGTCACTTGGGCCGGGGCGGCCCGACGAATCCCCCCACAGGAGGAACAGTGCAGGAGGACGGTGTACACTGTCCAAACGCACTGGGCCAGGGGTGCAAAGACCCGAAGCCCCTACGACCAGTAAGAAAGTGCTTGGTGGCCCACAAGGACTGACAACACCAAGCACCACCCAGTTGACTGCTTGGCCGTAACTGCGTGGTGCACCACCAAGCACAACAGACTAAGCATGGTACGAAGTACTTCCTAGTTAGTTAGTATAGATAGCCATGGTTGTGCCCACAACCTCCGTGAGGGACTCTGGTTCCTCACGCTAGTATTCAATTGTTCATTTGTGTCCTACTGTTCAGACTCACCTCTGTGCATTA
>Ga0247758_1000356_pt1 | contig 40660 bp, 13 predicted proteins | sample UWRJL156409C4_FD_180950 | JGI IMG/M metagenome (GOLD analysis project Ga0247758, IMG submission 180950) | Plant litter microbial communities from Arlington Agricultural Research Station in Wisconsin, United States - UWRJ-L156-409C-4 | ecosystem: Environmental > Terrestrial > Plant litter >...
TGGGTGTTTGGTTGTTGGAGAAGGGAGGGGAGGGGGGGGGGGGGGGGGGCTGATAGGTACGGGAAGAGGGACTGCTTGGACGGAGCTTGGAAGAGGCTAGATAGGGTATAGCGTAGTACTTGACGGTGTGGGGTGTCTGGTGTTTTCTTATGGCGATGCCATTTTAACAAGGAGGGACGACAAAAGAAGCAGTGGTAGCCCGACATTGTTCTCCACAGGAGAGACCGTGCAGGGTACGGTGCGAACAGAGTATACACGGTAGAGACAGCCCCAAAAAGTGCTTTGTGGGGCCACAATGGTCTATACAGAGTACAGCTTGGACCATGGAGACGGATGGTGAGGTGCTCTGGAGAAGATGACACGTCGCAACAGAGCAGGGTACCTATATGATACTTCTGAATCATCATAATATAGGTGCCACCATAGTAGTCACGGTGGTCGTGCGGAATCTTGGTTCCTCACGCCGGCAATACATTGTTCAACTGAGATCTATTGTTTAGATCCTCTGACCAACGTCTTGCTTGACAGTATAGTTACCCCGTGAAAGTTGTGCTAGCATTGATTTGGTCATCTTGCCCTGACCGTCTTTGGGAGCCCTTCCCTACGATCTGCCTTTATCAGGATCACCCTGGCGTCCCTGAAGCAAGTCGTAGCTCATACCTCCTCATCTATATCGCCTCCATACTCAACGCTGTAACCTCGAGAGGATGGTGGGCTTAGGATGCTGCGCCAGCCGGAACGCTGTTTTCAAGATATCGCCAAGTTTGGACCACAACAAGGGTGGTCGGTAACCATGTTATGAATTGCGCTTGCACGTGCTATCGCTCCAGTATATAGCTACCTGACTTATCATAGCTACTGCTTATGCTCTGCAACCCTGGCTCCACTCGAGAGCTACTTTTGGTAGGCCTTTTGCCCTCCACTTGAAGAGTAATTAGCGTGATACACACTTGAAATGGGTAGCATAGGGGTTCCCGACGGCGATCTCCTGGGGACTCGTTATACCGCTGTGATGGCGTCGTGGGCAATTGCCATGACCGCTTGGCCAATGGCCGGTGAGTTGTATAAGGGCCCGTGGCGGACAGTTGTGTGTCCTGCTGGGATCGGTTTTCCCTCTTCGCTGGGTAGGTAGACGCAGCAGTGTAGCGAGGACGGCAGGGCCTCACACGTTGCGAACTTGCGGATTCGAACCCAACATGAGCAAAGAGTCGCGCTGCGCACACGAACAAGGAGTTGCCGATCGCAGGCTCGGAGGTGCGAGTTCCCGGATTATCCTTGGCAGCAGTCTACAGCTAAGAGTGACGATGAGCCATTGAGACAGTGGGACGACGAAGATCCGCCCTCGGATGAGCCTGGCACAGATGGCGAGGAGTAAGTGCACGCCTAATCCTCCATTTCCCTCGACCTCATCTAGGTGCAGTACCTGTCCTTCGTCCGACTAAAACCCCTCGCTCGTGGCGGCAGCTTTATTGTCGTCGATGGCCTGTGTCCCGACAAAAGCGCCCGAAACCCGGAACGTCACGACCCAACCCAACTCAAGTGTGCCCCGACAGCTGCAAGCAGCCTCCGAGATGCGCCGGTTGGGACGTCAAAGCACCAATTACCTTTATTTATTTTTCTGCAGAGTAACGGGCATGTCGTGTTGCGTGGGGAAAGGGAGGCTGCAGTGAGGCCTACTGCCCATTGCTGCCTAAATGTCCTTCTTCCTTCAGGCAATTTGGAGATTCCACCCCTTGTTTGCCCTTTTCAACCTCTGTCGGGTCACACCATTCTCGACTTTTTGCGGTACTTTTTTTTATCTCGACCAGCGCGCGAAGATGGGACCAAGCAGCAATGGAGCTCCAGCTGGGGCTACGAGCATGATCATACCCAGCTTGGCTTATATCAATCAACTGCAGAGTCTCGTTCCCTCGGCGCAGGCACAAACCGCGGCAGGCTACGTCACAGAGGAGCTCACCGATCGACAGCTGGAGCAGAAGAAACGTTGTCTCAGGTGTGGGGTTCGACGTAAGCCGATTGCATTCTTTCGTTTCTCTGTGTTTCCCTGCGGCGCGCCAGGCTCCAACCTAATCGCATGCATACCGTATACAGCGTTCCAGAAAGCGAGCAGGAACCGGAAATCTCAGCAGCCCGCGACTGCTCTACAGCCGGACTCTTCAGGAAGCTGTACCTTAACGTCTATGGACGAGGCACCTAGCACAGTGGCGAGGGAGAAACAACCCCATCTACGTTGCAAGTTCCATCCCGGTAAGGTGGTATCCAAGGTGAGATTCTATTCATGATCTAAAGTCTCCTTTTGAGAGGCGCCCAGACTAATGTCTACTTCTTTCCTGGTTGCTGAATGGAACAGAAGTGGACATGTTGTGAGAAGCATGTGTCTGAAAAAGCTGCCTGCGGTGGAGAATATGACCATCTTCTACCCCACGACCCTAACGACCATGCCCTGAGAGAACGCTGGCAGTTCTATGAGACCCCAGTGCGGAATCGGCCTGATCACCGTCTCGCGGTCGCCATCGACTGCGAGATGGGCAGCGCTTCCGATGGCGAGTCTGAACTAATCCGGCTCACCGTGATTGACTACTTCCTCGGCAAGACACTAATTGACACTCTGGTTTACCCTGATATTGCCATGCAACACTTCAACACGAGGTGGTCAGGCGTCACGAGGTCGCAGATGGAAAAGGCGCGGAGGCAGCGAACGTGCCTCTTTGGCACGGCTGCTGCTAGGGCTGCCATCTTCCAGTACGTCGGCCGCGGAACTTTTGTTGTGGGCCACGGCATGTCGCACGACCTCTTGTCCCTCCGTTGGCGCCACAACCGTATCATCGACTCGTTTTTGATGGAGTCAAACATCAGAAAGGCGGCGCAGAGGGAGGTAGGAGGAGGAGGGAGCAACAAAAGAGAGACCGAGGGCTCCGCTCCACCTCAGAAGACGGGACAAGCAAATGACGGAAAGATTGCAAGAAAAAGGCACCCCGACGGCAAGTCGCTCAAGGCACTTGCGCTAAAGAACCTTGGACGGTCTATCCAAGTGGCCAAGGGTCATGATAGCCTGGAGGACGCGGTCGCGGCGAGGGATCTTGTTGATTTTTATATTCGCGGCCTGTGCGCTCCATCTGGAAGTTGACTAAAGACGCTAGGGTGTCGCATGAAAGGAGATGCTGTTTGTTTAGTTAAATCTTGAAATCCGTGTTTGCTCACCTTTGCTCAGGCTAATAAAGAATTATAGAGTTAGTTTCCCCTCCTTCCTCCACTATACGTTATGTCTTCTAACTGTATTAAAAAGCGTAAGAAGTAAAGGAAATAAGAAAAGGCTCTTTACAACCGTCGTCTCTATCTTACTAAATCTCTTAATACCTTTAAGTTGTTAATATCCCCTTGTTTTTACTGTTGTTAATTTCTAGCTACTGAGTGCCCTGCAGGCTCCCTGTATTACAGGAGCCTTCAGCAAGTAACAATCTGTAGCTGTTGCGTGGTTACGTACCCTGTAACTACCAGTCGAATCTTCCAGGACCCCAGAAGGTTCTAGAGGATTCCAACCCACTCCAGGGCCCCCTGGAGCCCCTAGAGTGTTCAGAACTTACTAGAATCCAGGAGGGTGGAAACCCCTGAATCCAGTGGGGCTATTGCCCCACTGTGACGACCCTGCAGGCCGTCACTTGGGCCGGAGCGGCCCGACGGATTCCCCGCAGCAGGAACAGTGCAGGAAAGCAGTACGCACGGTACTGCGCACTGGGCCAGGGGTGTAAAGACCCGAAGCCCCTACGACCAGTCGTTGCTTGCTCACTCTAGTCTTGCCAAGACTTAGTGATTAAGGTGAGTAACCCCGAAAGGTGATCACTCTGCTCATTACCTCCCAACAAGAGCATAGTGATCAAAGGTACAAGGTACCTTTTAGCTAATTAGTATAAATAGCTATAGTTATGCCCATAACCACTGTGAGGGACTCTAATTCCTTACATTAGTATTTAATTATTCATTTATGTCCTACTATTCAGACTCACCTCTGTGTATTATAATAACAACGACCTATAGTGACATTAAACCCCCGTTTAAAAGTGTTAGCTTAACAAGCCGTCTTCGGAACACCCCTTACTTATTAGCGTCCTGTTATACGTTCTGTCTTAACCCGCACCAGTCCTTTTAAGGCCTGTATTAGGTGTAGGTTATAATATAATACTAATATTAAGTTCTAAATGCTGTTTATTAAATTCCCAGACACCACCTCTCTCCTATTAACATATTAACTTCTGGAAAAGGTAAGGAGATTAAGGAAGTGTAAACTCAGCCTTAACTCCCCATTATTAACAAGTTAATTACACACCTTAAAGATTTAAACCTTAATTAATAAGGACTGGTTAAAGAACTTAATAAAACCTTCCCTAAAGATATTAAAAGCTATATCAGTCTTATTAAAAAACTCCAGGCCTAACTTAACGTGGTTAAGCTGGAGAATAATAACTTTAAGGGCTTATAGAAGAAATAAGTAAAGTTTCCCCCACCCTTACACTTTAAAGGAGACTTTACGTAATTAAAGTCCTAGATAGCCTAGCTTTAAAGTTATATTACCTATTACGATAAGTAATTCTTTAAAGAAGAAGGAAAGGTTAGGTTTACCAGAGCCTTATTAAATAAAGTAACTGTTTATTAATATAAACCCCACGTAAAGATAATTAACGACCTTTTTATAAATAAAGCACGAAAAGAAGCCCCTGAGACTTAGGCCCTTTTTAATAACTTTAACGTGTTTATTAACTAACTTCAGATTAAGTTTAAGGAACTAAACGCCTTAAAGTGGGTTAAATAACACCTTATAACCCTAAGGCAGATATCCTTAATCTTTAAGTTCTTTACACACTTTAAATTAAAAGTAGTAAAGATTAAGCTTGGTTAAAAGGCCTTAATAATGCTATTTTAAAGTGGTTTAAAGGAACACATCATTAAAGACCTTTACTAAGAAGACTAACCAGACCGTCTGTAAAAACTAGTTAAGATAGTTATTAAGGCTAATAACCAGTATTATAATTACTATTATAAAAAGAACTTTTAAAAAGAACAGACCCCTTACCAGCTAAGTAAGCTTAAAAAGGAAAACCAGTTAACTGTAACAGGTTATCACCCTAGGCTAATAGATATTAGTATAATAAACTATTAAAATTAACCTAACTATAATAAACCTTAATAATAACAGTAATAAAAGTAATCTAAGGACCTATCTTAAATCCAGTACTTTAACTGTAATAAGAAAGGCTATATAGTATAATAATACCTGTTATTAAAGTAAGTTAACTGGAAACCTGTTTTAAAAAAAGGAAAGCACGTTAGGTTTAACTCTGGAGATGTTTATATTAAGATGGCAGGTAATGAAGAAAACTGCATTTAGATAAATAAGTGTAACTTAAAAGATAAGGAAGGAGAAGAAAAACCCTAAAATATAATATATCTAATCCTTAAAGGTGTCTTAAAAAAGTCAGCTATAAAGGTGCTAGTTATAAGAGACTAACTTTAAGGTGGAAATTTAAAATTATTAAAAGTGTAGGTTATAAAAGACCGACTTTAAGAAAAGATGTTCCAGTTAGCTGTTATAAGCTTTAAAAACCTTACTTTATAAGCCTAGGAATTAAGGAAGTTTAAGAAGGACCCTGATTTAGAAATTACTAAGATGGTGGAAGAAGTTAAAGAATTAGCCCTTTAGGCCACTTAAACGGTAAAATAAGCTTTAAAAGGTGAAAGAGAATAAATTAAGAGAATTAAATTAAAAAAATGGAAGTTCTTCTTAATAATACCCCTTAAGACTTTTAAACACTTTAAACACGTTAAGTAGATTAACACCCTTACCTCTTTAAAAGAAGGATAATTTAAGTGGTTACCTTATATTAAAGCTGGTGTGCCTTAAACTGGTACCTTAAAGGTTCCCTGAAAAGGTATGAAGTAAGTATATTAATGGAGGATTTAAAAGCTAGAGGAGAAATACTAAAAGCTAATAAACAAAATAAAGGACCTATAAGTTAAAGGCCTTACTGTAACGTTAAAGGATAAAGTGGTAAAAGTTAAGTTATAACTTTATAATAAAGTTTACTTTATTAATTAACTTAAACATTACTTTATTAAAGAAGACTGTTTTATAAAAGAATAAACTAGGTTATTATTACTTAAGTTTTAAAAAGAGGTTTGGGAAAAATAACGTACTTAAAGGTAAGTGGAAGAAGAGAAGAAATAAAGCACTATTTCCCCTATCTTATACTTTATAACCATAATACCTGTAATTAACATTAACTACCCTAATTACAGAGATATATTATAAATCGATTATATATATAATAACTACACTTTTAATTAATATTACAGACTTAAGGCCCTTTATAACCACTTCCCCAACATATAAAGACGGGATTACGTTATTATAAGAGTAAAGTTAGAATTAACCTATTACTAAGTCTCCTACTCCCTAATAAGAGAATCTAATAATAAGTGGAAGGTTACTATAGTTAATTAGGCCCCTACTATATACTGGTAAGGAGGGGTACTTAATAACTGCCTAGTTATAACGTGTTTATTACACTTTAATAGAAAAGTTAAAGAATAGTAGAAGTGAGAAGATTATTAGCGGATTTAAGAGTAAAAGGATATTACTGTAATCTAGTCTTACAGAGTATATTATTAACTTATTAAGGATTTTAGGAATATTATACCATTTAAAGTTAATTAAATATTAAGGTGTGAAAACTTAAAAAAGGTTAATCGCTAAGTTTATTAAAGCTACCTATTTTTCTAAAAGGAATTAGGAAAAGGCTATAGGCCTTTTAAAAAGGCTGGAAACTAATAATTCACTAATTAGTAAAAACCTTAAAAAGAAAAAGAGGCACTTAAAGGTTAGGTTAGATAAGACCTTAAGGATAAGTAATTATTATAATTTAAATATTAAAGAAGTATAAGTATTATTCTATTAGTGTCGACATAATAAATGGAAAAGGGAGGCCATTTAAGGTAAGAGCAGTAATTAATAATGGGAGTGCTTTTAACCTAATACACCCCTTATTAGTTAACTGAAGGAAACTCCCTAATTAAAAGTATAAAAAGGCCATTCCCATATAAAATGGAGAAGGAAGCTTATATTAATATAATAATAGTAAAGTTACCCACTACTTGCCACTTTTAATTAAAGTGGATAAGGACGAATAATAAGTAGACTTTAACGTTATACTAGTTATAAGTTACAATATAATCTTAAGTTTACCCTGGCTGGAAAAGTATAACCCTATAATTAACTAAAGGAGTAGCCACCTTACCTTTAATAAATCCCCTAACTGTAATCACTATTTAAAGAAAGTTAAAAAGGTATTAAACTGCTTTAAAGTTACATAAAGTATTTAAAAGTATATTAAACCCTTAAAATTAAATATAATTTAGGTTAGGTTTATTAAGATGGTTAAAGGATTAAAAGGTTTACTACATTACTTAAATAATAATTTAAAAGGTGGAAAGAAGCTAAAAGTTAATTTACAAACAGGTAAAGAAGTTAACTTATCTAAGGTACCTGTAAAGTATAGGAAGTTTACCCTGTTTTAAAAAAAGATACTGTAATTACTAAATTACAGATTATAAAATTATGAAATTAAGCTAAAGCTAGGAGTAAAACTCTACAGCTTCCAGCCTTACCACTTAAATCCCTAATAAGTTAAGGCCTTAAGGGAATATGTTAAGGAGAACCTGAAGAGTAGGTTTATTATAGAGTCCCAGTCCCTAATAAGGTACCTAATACTATTTATCTTAAGAAAGGGAGATAGTAAGTTATATATAGTTATTAATTACTAAATGTTAAATAAAGATATAATTAAGAACCGTTACCTATTACTACTTATTATAGAAATGTAAGAACGGATTATTAAGGTAAACTAGTTCTTTAGTTTTAATTTCCCTATAAGGTTTAACTACGTTAAAGTAAAGGAAGAAGATAAGTATAAAATGGCCTTTTAAACTTATAACAGGTATTACCAATATTATGTTATGTTAATAGGATTAATAAACACCCCTGTAACCTTTTAAGGCCTTATTAATAATATTCTCCACCCCTTCCTTAATAAGTTTATCTTTATATATTTAAACAACGTTTTAATCTATTTTAAAACTTTAAGAGAACACTAAAAACATATATAATAGGTTTTAACAGCTTTTAAAAAAGTAAAACTGACAATAAACTTAGAGAAGAGCCACTTTTATATTCAGGAACTAAATTATTTAGGGTTTAAAGTAACCCTTAAGAGGTTTAAAATATAACTGGAGAAGATAAAGGTAATTAGGGATTAACCTGTTTTAAAGAATTAGAAAGAATTATAAGCTTTTATTAACTTTATAAACTTTTATTAGTATTTTATTAAGTATTTTATAAAAATTATAAGACCACTTTACAAACTTACAGGTGAAGGAAAGCCGTTTAAGTGGACTGGTAGATAATAAAAGGCGTTTAAAGACCTTAAGTACGCCTTTATTATAACACTAATCTTAACGCTCCCTGATTTCTTAAAGCCCTTTTAAGTCGAAACAGACTTTTTAAAGTTTATAATTAATAAAGAACTTAGCTAAGTCCAGGACGATAGGAAACACTACCTAGTTACCTTTTTATTAAAAGGGATTTACAGCCTAGCCTTATAATACCTAATTTATAATAAGAAACTAATGGCGATTATTTAATATTTTACTAAGTGGGCACTATATCTAAGTAGTATAAAAGAACCGGTTTAGGTTTTTTCAAATTATAATAACCTCTAATACTTTTTAACAAAGGAACTTAACCTATAGTAAGTATAATGGGTAGAATTAATAGCCCTGTTCCACTTCCAGATTTACTATATTAAAGGAAAAGATAATAAGTAAGCTAATGCTTTTAATTAGAGACAGGATTATAAGGATGCTAATCTGGTCTTAATCCTTATCATTATATTTAATAAAGTAGAGAACGGTATGTTAAAACATACGTTATAAATGTCAGACGACTAGATATTAGAATAAGCTATTAACGTTTATATAAATTTATAAATAAAGTATAACATCTATTAATAATAATAAGACTTTTAAGTAAAAAGGCTAGTGGAAGGAACCTGTAAGTATAAGTGGCCTTTAGGAGATTTCTTAAGGTATGTGTAAGATTATAATAAGGAGTGCCTAATATATCTAAACTATAATAAAACCAGTTATTAATTAAAACAGCTATTAAAAGGTGTAGACGGTATATTTAAACTAGGAGTAAGGTTTTAATATTAAGAGAAACTATACATTTATAACCTAAATAAATGGAAAAAGTACGTCTAGCAGGTCTATAAGTCTTAACTTAGAAGATATATAAGTTAAGTTAAGACTTTTACACAGGTTTAATAAACATACACCTTCTTAAGAATGAAAAAGTTAGTTAAGGAAGTGGTTAATAACTGTAACGTCTGCTACTATAAGTAGAATTAGCAGTATAAGCCTTATAGACTCCTTAAACCACTCCCTGTATTATAGGCGTTATAAAGCTCCATCTCGCTTAACTTTATTACTGGGATCCTAAAGTCTAAGGACCCTGTTATAGGAGTTACCTATAACTAGATCCTTATAATAATTAATAAGTTAATAAAGTAGGCCTACTTTTTACTAACCTTAAAGGATATAATAGCAGAGTAACTCACTTATATCTTTAAGAAAGAGGTAATTTTATAACACCTTTAGCTAAATAATATCGTTACAGATTAAAATAAGCTAATTATATTAAAGTTTTAATAAGAACTGATACAGAGAATAAGTGTAAAGAGTAAGCTTTTAACAGCATTCTACCTATAGACAGATAACTAAATAAAGTAAGTTAACTAAATACTTATAACGTATCTTTAAACCTATATTAATTTTAAATAAAATAATTAGTTTAAGTTATTACTAACAGCACAGATAGCCTATAACACGACACCAGTTAAGTTAACAGGTGTGTCACCATTCTTCATTAACTATAGTAAGGAGCCTAAGCTCTATTAAGGCCCACCTACCAGCACCCCCTAAGTTACAGTCCATATAAACCAGATGTAGGAGTTATACGACCACTTATAAGCCAAATTTAAATTTACACGTAAATGAATAAAGAAGTTTACTAATAAATATTAAACTAAGTAACTAGTATTTAAAAAAGGACTTTATTATAATAGTAAATAAGTTAAGGGACTAACTTTTTAAAAGGGGGACCACGTTTACCTTTTTTCGTAAAACCTATATTTAAAATAACCTAGTAAAAAGCTTAACTTTAAAAGGTACAGATTATTTTAAATTAAGAAAAAGGTTACCACCTTTAATTATAAATTAGACTTACCCGCTAGTATAAAGGTGCGGATTAAGGTTTTTCACGTCTCACTTTTAAAACCTACTTTAAAAAAAGTTCCTTTAAAAAAGAAGATTAAAGTCAATACTAATAAGGATAAGTATAACGTTAAAGAAGTTATAAATTTATAGAAAGGAAAGAACACGTTTAAGTATCTTATTAAATGGTTAGATTACGGCCCTAAGAGCAACTTATAAGAGTTAGTTAAAAACCTTAAATACCCAGACCTAACTGTAAAGTTTTACTGGAAGAATCCAGACTAATTAAAACTACCTATAAAGAACGAAAAATGAAGATTAAATTAGTTAATATAACCTTAAGGAGGTAAACTAACTAGTTTACTTTAAAAACAGAAAAATAAGATAAGATCTAACATTTAAACTATTAAACTAAAAAGTAAGACCATTACAGGATTTAAAGTTTAAAAAACAGTAGGAAACTCCTTAATAAGTATAAAAGGACATTTATTAGAAACCTTAGCCAGGGTTATAAGGACTTTAAACCTAATAAAGAAGCAGGGCCTTTAAAGTTCCTAGCGCGTTCCGTACGAAAATAAGTACTGTTAAGAAAGTTAGTAAAAAGAAAATAAGCAGGTGTGTTACTGTTACACCAGGAAAGGCTGTTTTCGTTTATTAAAAGAAAAGAGCGACAGATTAAGTTAAAAAGAAGTTACTAGTTATAACAACCCTTTAAAGAAAGCGCCACGTGCTGGCTCCGTTAGAAAACTTCCCCAGTTAAATTTAGGAACGGGCACGGTTACCTCCCACATTAAGTGCTCTTCCTTAGTAATAATCTTTAACTTATAACTGAAAAGCTCGTTAGTATAAGCAACTAAAGACCTCTGCTAGTCCTTAATATAAAGGAGTTTTATAAAGGTGTCGCGCTCTTTAAAGTTAAGACGTTTTTTTTCGTTAAAAACCTAATAAAAAATGGTTAGGTCGTTTCCGTAAACGTTATAAGACAAGTAAGTAATCCCACTAGCCGTTACATAATAGCTATAAGACTTACTCTTACTAGCCACCTTATAATTAACCAGTTTTAAACGTTAACAGTAACTGTATTTTACAGGTATTACGATATTAAAAGTTAAGATAAATTCTATAGAAGTAATATGGTAAACGGTGGATAAGGGAGTAGTGTTTTTCCTGTTCTTCCTTACTTTATTAGTAGGTATTATCACGTTATAAAAAGATAAATTAACTGGAATTCTTTATGGAAAAAGAATGTTAAAAAGGGGGAATCGTGTGACGACCCTACAGGCCGTTACTTAAGCTGGAGTGGCCTGACAGATTCCCTATAGCAGGAACAGTGTAGGAAAGTAATATATACAGTATTACACACTGGGCTAGGGGTGTAAAGACCTAAAGCTTTTATAATTAATTATTACTTACTTACTTTAATCTCACTAAGACTTAATAATTAAGGTAAGTAACCTTAAAAGGTGATCACTTTACTCACTACCTCCTAATAAGAGCATAATGATTAAAGGTATAAGGTACCTTTTAACTAGTTAGTATAAATAGCCATGGTTATACCCATAACCACCGTAAGGGACTCTGGTTCCTCACGCTAGTATTTAATTATTTATTTATATCCTACTATTCAAACTCACCTCTATGCATTATAATAACAACAACCTACAGTGATATTAAACCCCCGTCTAAGAGTGCTAGCTTAATAAGCCGTCTTTAAAACACCCCTTACTTATTAGCGTCCTGTTATACGTTCTGTCTTAACCCGCACCAGTCCTCTTAAGGCCTGTGTCGGGTGCAGGTTATAATACCCACAGAACCAATCAGAACAATGTAATAGCCACGTCAGCCACTACGTTAACAGAACTACGTAGAATGGTTTAAAATAGTACTATTCTATTATTATATTAGTTAGTTCCACTTTACAGAAGGTATTACAACCTGCACCTGACACAGGCCTTAAGAGGACTAGCGCGGGTTAAGACAGAACGTATAGCAGGACGCTAACAGATAGGGGGTGTTCTGAAGACGGCTTATTAAGCTAGCACTCTTAAACAGGGGGTTTAACGTTAATGTAGGTCACTGTTACTATAATATACAGAGGTGAGTCTGAATAATAAGATATAAATGAATAATTAAATACTAACGTAAGGAACTAGAGTCCCTTACGGTAGTTATAAGTATAACTATAACTATCTATATTAACTAATTAAGAGGTACTTTATACCTTACTTATAGCGTCGTAAATGTTTATTATGTAAGTATTTTATATTACGTGAGTGTTTTACTTATAAGGTTTCTCCTATTTACAATGCAAGCACTTAACATGCTGTGAGCAGCACCTTATTAGTTATAAGGGTTTTAGGTCTTTACACCCCTGGTTTAATATGCCCAGACGGTATATATTATCCTCCTATACTGTTCTTTCTATAAGGGATTTATTAGGCCGCCTTAGCTTAAGTGACGGCTTGTAAGGTCGTTATACAATTCCCCCTCTTTAACGTTCTTTTTTTATAAAGAACTTAAGAGGTAAGCTTTTCTTTTCACCACTTTACCATATAACAAATATCCAGCTTTTAGGTTTTAAAACGGGAATAGGGTAAAAGTATTAACCGCCGTCTGAACCTTGTAACTTACATATACATGTTTAGTAGCGAAATGTCCCCTTATTCTTTTTATAAGTCTGCTATCCCCCTGCTTGTTTACCGGGTCTTAAACAGGTTTAATAGCTGTAATTACTACTTAGAGAAGCACTGTCCTTCCCAGTGTAACACTTTTGGTGTGGGTGAAGCGAAGCTAAAGGCCCTTTTAGTTAAGAAGCGAGACCTTAACTTATAAGTCAAATCCGCTACTTAACAGTTATATAAGGTTACTGTTAAGCTTTAAGAGGTATTAGTATGTTTAGTGCGTTTTTATAAGTAATGGTCTCGATTTAAGGACTGTACTGTAAAGGTATTTAGTTATAAGGTAGAACTGCTGGAGTTTTAGGAGGGTGAAGAGGTTAGACTAGACGCCCCTTTTAAAGACGTGGAGTTTTTTAACTGGGGGAATTTCTTAGCTGGGTCTCTGCCGTATACAGTTACCTTATAACTTAGTTTATCGTCCTTTTCCCTTTAATAGACGGAACGGCTTTTTTTTACTAACTTCTTTTTCCCGACAGTACTTGTTCTTATGTTAGGCTTGCTGGGAGCTCTGGAGGCCCTGCCTCTTTATTGGGTTTAAGGTCCTTCTGTCCTTAGCTAACATTTTAATAAATGTCTTTCCACACTTATTAAGGAGTTTCTTACCGCTTTTTAAGCTTTAAGTCCTGTGGTGGTTTTGCTTTTCAGTTTAGTAGTTTAGATGTTAGGTTTTATCTTATTTCTCTGTTTCCAGAGTAAACTGGTTAGTTTACCTCCTTAAGGTTATATTAACTGGTTTAACCTTTACCTTACGCTCTTTCTTTGCAGGTAGTTTTAGTTAGTTTAGATTCTTTTAGTGGAACTCTGTAATTAGGTTTAGGCATTTGAGATTTTTGACGGGCTTTTATAAGTTGCTTTTAGGGCTGTAGTTTAGTTACTTAACGAGATACTTAAACGTGTTCTTTTCTTTCCGTGAATCTATAATTTCTTTAACGTTATACTTGTCCTTATTAGTGTTAATCTTAATCTTTTTTTCCAGTGGAACTCTTTTTAAGGCAGGTTTTAAAAGTGAGACGTGAAAAACCTTAGTCTATACCTTTATGCTGGCAGGTAGGTTTAGTTTGTAATTAAAGGTGGTAACCTTTTTCTTAATTTAGAACGGTCTATACCTTTTAAAGTCAAGCTTCTTAGTAAGTTATTTTCAATGTAGGTTTTGTAAGAAAAGGTAAATATAGTCCCTTTCTTATAAAGTTAATCTCTCGACTTATTTATTATTATAATAGAGTCCTTTTTTAAACACTAATTACTTAGTTTAATGTTTATTAATAAACTTCTTTATTTATTTATATGTGAACTTAAGTTTAGCTTATAGGTGGTTATGTAATTCTTATATCTAGTCTGTACGGACTGCGGCTTAGGGGGTGCTGGTAAGTAGGCCTTAACGGAGCTTAAGCTCTTTACTGTAATTAGTGAAGAATAGTAATATACTTTTCACTTAATTAATGTTATATTATAAGCTATTTATACTGTTAGTAATAACTTAAGCTAATTATTTTGTTTAAAGTTAACGTAAGCTTAAAGATACGTTATAAGTATCTGGTTAACTTACTTTATTTAGCTATCTGTTTATAGGTAAAAAGCTGTTAAGAGCTTACTTTTTACACTTATTTTTTATATTAATCCTTATTAGAACTTTAATATAATTAGCTTATCTTAATCTGTAACGATATTATTTAACTAAAGGTGTTATAAAACTACCTTTTTCTTAAAGATATAAGTGAGTTATTCTGCAGTTATATCCTTTAATATTAATAAAAAGTAAGCCTATTTTATTAATTTATTAACTATTATAAGGATTTAATTATAGGTAACTCCTATAGCAGGGTCCTTAGACTCTGGAATCCTAGTGATAAAGTTAAGTAAGATAGAGCTTTATAGTGCCTATAGTACAGGAAGTGGTTTAAGGAGCCTATAAGGTTTATAATATCGATTCTACTTTTAGTAACAGATGTTACAGTTATTAATTACTTCTTTAACCAGCTTTTTTATTCCCGGGAAGGCGTACGTTTACTAGGCTTACACGAGAGTCTTAACCTGGCCTATATATCCTTTAAGTTAAGATTTATAAACCTGTTAGACGTATTTCCTTTACTTATTTAAGTTATAAACGTACGGTTTTTCTTAATACTAAAGCCTTACTCTTAATTTAGGTGTACTGTTTACGCCTTTTAGTAACTATTCTAGTTAATAACCAGTTTTACCGTAGTTTAGATATATTAAACACTCCTTTTTACAGTTTTATAAATGTCTTAAGAAGTCTTCTAAGGGATACTTATATTAATAAGTACCCTTTATTAACCTTCTTACTTAAAAGTCCTATTATTATTAATAGATATTATACTCTGTTTATAAGTTTATACAGATATTAATAGTTTATTTTAACGTCTAGTTATTTAATACTTATAGCGTATGCTTTAACGTGCCGTTCCCAGCTTTATTAAATATAATAATAGGGATTAGGATTAAGTTAGTATCCTTATAGTCCTGTCTTTAATTAAGAGTATTAACTTACTTATTATCTTTTCCTTTAACGTAATAAATCTGGAAGTGGAATAAGGTTATTAACTTTACCTATTATACTTACTATAAGTTAAGTTCCTTTATTAGGAAGTATTAGAGGTTATTATAATCTGAAAAGATTTAAATTAATTCTTTTATACCACTTAAATATAATACCCACTTAATAAAGTATTAAATAATCGCTATCAGTTCCTTATTATAGATTAGGTACTGTAAGGTGGGGCTGTAGATCCCTTTTAATAAGAAGGTAACTGGGTAGTGTTTTCTATTATCCTAAACTTAGTTAAGTTCTCTGCTAATTACGAATTCTAAAGAGTTTATCTCGATTTAAAAAGGCTTTAAGAAATCAGGGAGGGCTAGGATTAGCGTTATGACAAAGGCGTGTTTAAGGTCTTTAAACACCTTTTGCTATTTATCAGTCTACTTAAACGGTTTACTTATCCTTATAAGCTTATGTAATAGTTTTATAATCTTTATAAAGTATTTAATAAAGTATTAATAGAAGTTTATAAAGCTAATAAAGGCTTATAACTCTATTTAGTTCTTTAGAGTAAACTAGTCTTTGACTGCCTTTATCTTCTCCTTTTGCATTTTAAGCTTTCTAAGGGTTACTTTAAACCCTAGATAGTTTAATTCCTGAATATAGAAGTGGCTTTTCTCTAGGTTTACTGTCAGTTTCGCCTTTTTAAAAGCTGTTAAGACCTATTATATATACTTTTAATGTTTTTTTAAAGTTTCAGAATAGATTAAAATGTTATTTAAATATATAAAAATAAACTTATTAAGGAAGGGGTAAAGAACATTATTAATAAGGCCTTAAAAGTTATAGGGGTATTTATTAATCTTATTAATATAACACAGTATTAGTAATACTTATTATAAGTCTGGAACGCTGTCTTATACTTATCCTTTTCCTTTACTTTAATATAATTAAATCTTATAGGGAAGTTAAGATTAGAAAACTAATTTACTTTAGTAATCTATTCTTATATTTCCATAATAAGTGGTAATAGGTAACAATTCTTAATTATATCTTTATTTAACGTTTAGTAATTAACAATTATATATAACTTACTATCTTCCTTTCTTAAGATAAACAGCATTAGGTACCTTATTAAGGACTAAGACTCTATAATAAATCCGTTTTTCAGATTTTTATCAATATACTCCCTTAAGGTTTTAGCCTGTTAGGGGTTTAGGTGGTAAGGCTAAAAGCTGTGGAGTTTTACTCTCAGTTTTAACTTAATTTTATAATCTTATAGTCTGTAATTTAATAGTTATAATATCTTTTTTCAAAATAAGGTAAACTTCCTATACTTTATAGGTACTTTAAATAAGTTAACTTTTTTACTTATTTATAAATCAGCTTCTTACTTTCCTCTACCTTTTAAATTATTATTTAAGTAATGTAATAGACCTTTTAATCCTTTAACTATCTTAATAAACCTAACTTAAACTGTGCTTAGTTTTAAAGGTTTATGTGACGACCCCACAGGCCGTCACTTGGGCCGGAGCGGCCCGACGAATCCCCCGCACAAGGAACAGTGCAGGAAGACAGTACGCACGGTACTACGCACTGGGCCAGGGGTGCAAAGACCCGAAGCCCCTACGACCAACCAGCAGTTGCTCAGTCTTGGCAAAAGTGCTCACCTACTAAGCATCTGTGAGACCTCTGAGCAAGGGGTGCTCAGTAGCAGGTTACTCAGTCTCTCACTAAGCAATAGGCCACTAAGCAAGGTATAAGGTACCTCTAGCCAGTTAGTATAGATAGTCATAGTTGTGCCCACAACTACCGTAAGGGACTCTAGTTCCTCACGCTAGTATTTAATTATTCATTTATATCTTACTATTCAGACTTACCTTTATACATTATAATAACAGCGACCTATAGTGACATTAAACCCCCCATCTAGGAGTGCTAGCTTAATAAGCTGTCTTCGGAACGCCCCTTACCTGTTAGCGTCCTGCCATACGTTCTGTCTTAACCCACGCCAGTCCTCTTAAGGCCTATGTCGGGTGCAGGTCGTAATAGTTTAACATGCTTTTAAGTGCTTCGTGTATCTTTAAAGCGATTTAGTACCTTTTTAACTTCCTTTAAACAGTAATTACTATTAGGGGATTTACTAAAGGTAAGGTAGCCACTCCTTTAGTTAATTATAAGGTTATACTTTTTTAACTAGGGTAGACTTAAGATTATGTTATACCTTATAATTAGTGTAATATTAAAGTTTACTTATTATTTATCCCTGTCTACTTTAATTAAAAGTGGTAAGTAATGGGTAACTTTACTGTTATTATACTAATATAGGTCTCCTTCTCTATTTTAAATGGGAATAACCTTTTCGTACTTTTAATTAGGGAGTTTCCTTTAATTAATTAGTAAGGGGTGTATTAAGTTAAAAACACTTCCGTTATTAATTACTGCTTTTATTTTAAACAGCCTCCCTTTTTTATCTATTAAGTTAACATTAATGGAATAATACTTATACTCTTTTAATATCTAAGTTATAATAACTATCTGTTTTTAAGGTTTTATTTAGCTTAGCCTTTAAGCGCCTCTTCTTTTTCTTAGGGTTTTTACTAATTAGCAGATTACTGGTTTCCGGCCCTTTTAGAGGGCCTATAACCTTTTCCTAATTCTTTTTAGAAAAATAAGCAGTTTTAATAAACTTAGTAATTAACCTTTTTTAGGTTTTTATACCTTAATGTTTAATCAACTTTAAATAGTTTAATGTTTTTAAAGTCCTTAATAAGTTAATAATACACTTTACAGGATTAGATTACAGTAATGTCTTTTTACTTTTAAATCTGTTAATAATCCTCTTACTTCTACTATTCTCTAGCTTTTCCGTTAAGGTGTAGCAAGTATGTTACGATTAAGTAGTTATTAAGTACCCCTCCTTACTAATATGTGGTGGGAGCCTAATTAACTATAGTAACCTTTCGTCTGCTATTAGAATCTCTTATTAGGGAGTAGGAGACCCGGTAATAAGCTAGTTCTAACTTTACCCTTATAATAACGTAATCCTGTTTTTATATATTAGGGAAGTGGTTATAAAGGGTCTTAAGCCTACTATATTAGTTAAGAGTGTAGCTATTATATATGTAATTAATCTACAGTATGTCCTTATAACTAAGTGTGACGACCCCACAGGCCGTCACTTAGGCCGGAGCGGCCCGACAAATCCCCCGCACAAGGAACAGTGCAGGAAGACAGTACACACAGTACTGCGCACTGGGCCAGGGGTGTAAAGACCCAAAGCCCCTACAACTAACCAGCAGTTGCTCAGTCTTAGCAGGAGTGCTTACCTATTAAGCATCCGTAAGACCTTTAAGTAAAAGGTGCTTAGTAGCAGGTTACTCAGTCCTTCACTAAGTAACAGGCCATTAAGTAAGGTACAAGGTACTTCCGGCTAGTTAGTATAGATAGTTATAGTTATGCCTATAACTACCGTAAGGGACTTTAGTTCCTCACGCTAATATTCAATTATTCATTTATGTCCTACTATTCAGACTCCCCTCTATATATTATAATAATAACAACCTACAGTAACATTAAACCCCCTATCTAGGAATTACTAACTTAATAAGCCGTCTTTAAAACACCCCTTACTTATTAGCGTCCTGCTATACGTTCTGTCTTAACCTACACTAGTCCTTTTAAGGCCTGTATTAGGTGTAGGTTGTAATATAATATTAATGTTAAAGTTCTAAACGCTGTTTATTAAATTCCCAGACACCACCTCTCTTTTATTAACATGTTAACTTCTAGAAAAGGTAAAGAGATTAAAGAGGTGTAAACTTAACCTTAACTCCCTATTATTAACAAGTTAACTACATGTTTTAAAGATTTAAACCTTAACTAATAGGGACTGGTTAAGGAACTTAATAAAGCTTTCCCTGGAGATATTAAAAGCTATATTAGTCTTATTAAGAAACTCTAAACCTAACTTAACACTATTAAGCTGGAGAATAATAACTTTAAGGGCTTGTAAAAGAAATAAGTAAAGCTCCCCCTGCTGTTACGCTTTAAAGGAGACTCTGTGTAGCTAAAGTCCTAAATAGCCTAGCTTTAAAGTTATATTACCTATTACAATAAGCAGTTCTTTAAAGAAGAAGGAAAGGTTAGGTTTGCCAGAGCCTTACTAGACGGAGTGGCCGCTTATTAGTACAAACCTTATATAAAGATAATTAATAACCTTTTTATAAATAGAGTGTGTAAAGAGGCCCCTGAGATTTAGGCCCTTTTTAACAACTTTAACATTTTCGTTAACTAACTTTAAACTAAGTTTAAAGAACTAGATACCCCTAAGTAGGCTAAATAGCAGCTTATAGCCCTAAGGCAGACGTCTTTAATCCTTAAGTTCTCTATACACTTTAAGCTAAAAGTAATAAAGACTAAACTTAGCTAAGAAGCCTTAGTAATATTATTCTAGAGTAGCTTAAAGGAACACGTTACTGGAGATCTTTACTAAGAAGACTAATTAGATTATTTATAAGAACTGGTTAAGATAGCTATTAAGGCTAATAACCGGTATTATAATTATTATTATTAAAAGAACTTCTAAAAGGAACAGACCCCTTACTAACTAAGTAAACTTAAAAAGGGGAACTAGTCAACTGTGATAGGTCACTACCCCAGGTTAATAGATATTAGTATAGTAAACTGTTAAAACTAACCTAACTATAATAAACCTTAATAATAATAATAATAAAAACAGTTTAAGGACCTATTACAGGTCTAGTGTTTTAATTATAATAAAAAAGGCCATATAGCATAGCAGTGCCTGTTATTAAAATAAGTCGGTTAAAAACCTATTTTAAAAGGAGGAAAGTATATTAGGTTTAACTTAAGGGACGTCTATATTAAGATAGTAGGTAACGAAGAAAATTACACTTAGATAGATAAATGTAACCTAGAGGATAAAGACGAAGAAAAAGAACCCCAGGATATAATATACTTAATCCTTAAAAGTGTTTTAGAAGAGCTAGTTATAAAGGTGCAGGTTATAAAAGACTAACTTTAAGGTGGAAACTTAAAACTATTAAAGGTGCAGGTTATAAAAGACTAACTTTAAGAAGAAATGTTCTAGTTAACTGTAATAAGTCTTAAAAACCTTACCTTATAAACTTAAGAATTAAGGAAATCCAGGAAGGACCTTAACTTAAACCTTATTAAGATAGTTAAGGGAGTTAAAGAACTAACCCTTTAAGCCACCTAAGTGGTAAAATAAACCTTAGAAAGTGAAAAAGAGTAAACTAAAAGAATTAAGTTGGAAAAACAGAAGTTCTTCTTAATAATACGCCTTAAGACTTTTAAACATTTTAAATATATTAAGTGGATTAGCACCCTCACCTCCCTAAAGGAAGGATAGTTTAGATAACTGCCCTGTATTAAAGCTGGTATGCCTTAGACTGGTACTTTAAGGGTTCCTTAAGAAGGTATAAAATAAGTACACTAATAGAGGGTCTAGGAGTTAAAGGAGAAATATTAAAAGTTAGTAGATAAAGTAAAGGACTTGTAAATTAAAGGCCTTACTGTAACGTCTAAGGATAAAGTAGTGGAAATTAGGTTATAACTTTATAATAGAGTTCACTTTACTAATTAGCTTAAATACCATCTCGTTAAAGAAGACCATTTTATAAAAGAATAAGCTAAGTTATTATTACCTGAGTTTTAAGAAAAGGTTTAGGAGAAATAATAAACCTAAAGGTAAGTGGAAGAAGAAAAGAAATAAAGCACCACTCCTCCTATTCTGTACTTTATAATTACAACACCCACAGTTAACATTAACCACCCTAGCTATAGGGACGTACTGTGGATTAACTGTATATATAATAACTGCGCTTTTAACCGGTATTATAGACTTAAGGCCCTTTATAACCACTTCCCTAGCGTATAAAGACGGGACTACACTATTATAAAAGTGGAATTAGAACTGGCCCATTACTAAGTCTCCTACTCTCTAATAAGAGAATCTAGTAATAAGTAGAAGGTTACTGTGGTTAATTAAACCCCTACTATATATTAGCAAGGAGGAATGCTTAATAATTACCTAATTATAACGTGCTTATTATATCTTAATAAAAAAGCTAAAGAATAACAGAAGTAGGAAGATTACTAACAGATCTAAGAGTAAAAAGATATTATTACAATTTAAGCCTGTAAAGCGTACTATTAGCTTATTAAAGACTTTAGGAATATTGTACTGTTAAAAGTCAACTAGACGCTAAGGTGTGAGAACTTAAAAAAGGTTAATTACTAGGTTTATTAAAGTTACCTGTTTTTCTAAAAGGAATTAGGAAAAGGTTACAAACCTTTTAAAAAGGCTAGAAACCAGTAGTTTACTAATTAGTAAAAACCCTAAGAAGAAGGAGAGGTACTTAAAGGTTAGGTTAGATAAGACCTTAAGGACAGACAATTACTATAACTTAAATATTAAAGGAGTATAAGTATTATTCCATTAATATTAACATAATAGACGGAAAAGGGAGGCTGTTTAAAGTAAGAGTAGTAATTAATAGCGGGAGTGTTTTTAACCTAATACACCCTTTATTAGTTAACTAAAGGAAACTCCCTAATTAAGAGTATAAAGAGGCCATCCTTATATAAAATAATAAAGGAGGCTTATATTAATATAATAATAGTAAAATTACCTATTACTTACTACTCTTAATTAAAATAAATAGGGATAAATAATAAGTAGACTTTAATATTACACTAATTATAAGCTATAATATAGTCCTAAGTCTACCCTAGCTGGAAAAGTATAACCCTGTAATTAATTAAAGGAGTGGTTACCTTACTTTTAGTAAGTCCCCTAACTATGATTACTATTTAAAGAAAGTTAAAAAGGTATTAAACCGCTTTAAAGCTGTATAAAGCACTTAAAAACATATTAAACCTTTAAAATTAAGCACAGTTTAGGTTAGGTTTATTAAAATAGTTAAAAGATTAAAAGGTTTATTATATTACCTAAATGATAATTTAAAAAGTAAAAAGAAGTTAAAGATTAATTTATAGATAAGTAAAGAAGTTAACTTATTTAAAGTACCTGTAGAGTATAGGAAGTTTACCCTGTTTTAAAAGAAGATACTATAACTACTAGACTACAGACCTTAAGATTATAAAATCAAACTAAAACTGGGAGTAAAGCTCCATAACTTCCAGCTATACCACCTAAACCCCTAACAGGCCAAGGCCTTAAGGGAGTATGTTAATAAAAACCTAAAGAACAGGTTTATCGTAAAGTCCTAATCCCCAGTAGGGTACCTAGTGCTGTTTATCTTAAAAAAGGGAGATGGTAAGTTACATATAGTTATTAATTACTAAACGTTAAATAAGGATATAATTAAGAATCGTTACCTATTACCACTTATTATAGAAATGTAAGAACGGATTATTAAAGTAATTTAGTTTTCTAATCTTAACTTCCCTATAGGATTTAATTACATTAAAATAAAGGAAAAAGATAAGTATAAAACGGCCTTTTAAACTCGTAACAGGCATTACCAGTACCGTGTTATACTAATAAGATTAACAAACACCCCTATAACCTTTTAAAGTCTTATTAACAGTGTTCTCTGCCCCTTCCTTAATAAGTTTATCTTTATGTATTTAGACGACGTTTTAATCTATTCTAAAACTTTAAAAGAACATTAAAAGTATATATAACAGGTTTTAACAGCTTTTAAAAAAGTGAAGCTGATAATAAACCTAAAGAAAAGCCACTTCCACATTTAGGAATTAAACTATTTAAGGTTTAAAGTAACCTTTAAAAGGCTTAAAATGTAAACGGAGAAGATAAAGGTAATTAGGAATTAGCTTACTTTAAAGAATTAAAAAGAGTTATAAACCTTTATTAACTTTATAAACTTCTATTACTATTTTATTAGGTATTTTATAAAAGTTATAAGACCACTTTATAAACTTATAGGTAAAGGAAAGCTGTTTAAGTAGACTAAAAGATAGCAGAAGGCGTTTAAAGACCTTAAATATACTTTTATTACAGCGTTAGTCTTAACCCTCCTTAATTTCTTAAAACCTTTCTAAATCGAAACAGACTCTTTAAAGTTTATAATTAGTAAAGAACTTAACTAAGTCTAAGACGATAAAAAACGCCACCTAATTACCTTTTTATTAAAGGGAATCCACAGCCTAGCCCTGTAATATCTAATTTATAATAAGGAACTGATAGTGATTATTTAGTACTTTATTAAGTGGGTATTATATCTAAATGGTACAGAAGAACCAGTCTAGGTCTTTTCAGACTATAATAACCTCTAGTACTTTTTAATAAAGGAACTTAATTTACAGTAAATATAGTGGGTAAAGCTGATGGCCTTATTCCACTTCTAGATTTACTATATTAAAGGAAAAGATAATAAGTAAGCTAATACTCTTAGTTAGAGACAGGATTATAAGGATACTAACCTGGTCTTAATCCTTATTATAATATTTAATAAAGCTAAAGACAGCACACTGGAGTATACATTATAAGTGTTAGATAATTAAATATTAAAATAAACTATTAATATCTATATAAACTTATAAATAGAGTATAATATTTATTAGTAATAATAGGACTTCTAAGTAAGAAGGCTGGTGGAAGGAACCTGTAAATATAAGTGCCTGTTAGGAGACTTTTTAAGGCACTTATAAAATTACAGTAAAGAGTGTTTAAGGCATTTAAATTATAATAAAACCGGTTATTAACTGGAATAGTTATTAGAAGGTGTAGATAGTATACCTAAACCAGGAGTAAGGCTTTAATATTAAGAGAAACTATACATTTATAATCTAGGTAAATAAAAGGAATATATCTAATAAGTCTATAAGTCTCGGCTTAAAGGACATATAGGTTAAGCTAAAACTCTTACATAAACCTAATAAATGTATACCTTTCTGGGAATAAAAAAGCTAGTTAAGGAAGTGGTTAATTATTATAACATTTGTTATTAAAAGTAAAACTAATGTTATAAACCTTATAAACTTCTTAAACCACTCCTTATATTATAGGCGTTATAGAGTTTAATCTCACTTAACTTCGTTACTAGGATCCTAAAGTTTAGGGACCCTGTTATAAGAGTTACTTATAACTAAATCTTTATAATAGTTAACAGATTAATAAAGTAAGCTTACTTTTTACTAACCTTAAAGGATATAACTATAAAGTAACTTATTTATATCTTTAAAAAAGAGGTAGTTTTATAACACCTTTAACTAGATAATATCGTTACAGATTAAGATAAGCTAATTATATTAAGGTTTTAATAAGGACTAATGTAAAGGATAGGTGTAAAAAGTAAGCTTTTAACAGCGTTTTACCTATAAACGGACAGCTAAACAGAGTAAGTTAACTAGATATTTATAATATATCTTTAAGCCTATATTAACTTTAAATAAGACAGTTAGCTTAAACTGTTATTAACAGTATAAATAGTTTATAATATAACATTAGTTAAGTTAATAAGTGTGTTACCATTCTTCACTAATTACAGTAAGGAGCCTAAGCTCTGTTAAGGCCTGTTAACCAGCACTCCTTAAGTTACAGTTTATATAGACTGGATGTAAGAGCTATATAACCACTTATAAACTAAATTTAAGTTTATATGTGAACGAATGAAGAAGTTTACTAATAAACACTAAACTAAGTAACTAATACTTAAGAAAGGACTTTATTATAATAATAAATAAGTTAAGGGACTGACTTTTTAAAAGGGGGACCACGTTTACCTTTTTTTACAGAACCTGTATATAAAATAACCTAGTAAAAAGCTTAACTTTAAAAGGTATAGACCGTTTTAAGTTAAGAAGAAGGTCGCCACCTTTAATTATAAACTAGACCTACCTGCCAGTATAAAGGTGTAGATTAAGGTTTTTCACATCTCACTTTTAAAACCTGCCCTAAAGGGAGTTCCTCTGGAAAAGAAGATTAAGATTAACACTAATAAGGATAAGTACGACGTTAAAGAAGTTATAAATTTATAAAAGGGGAAAAACACGTTTAAATATCTTATTAAGTAGTTAAATTACAGCCCTGAGAGTAACTTATAAAAGCTAGTTAAAAATCTTAAGTGCCTAAACCTGATTACAGAGTTCCACTAAAAGAATCTAGATTAATTAAAATTAACGATAAGAATTAAAAATAAGATAAGATCTGATATTTAAATTACTATATTAAAAAGTAAGATTACTGTGGGATTTAAAGCTTAAAAAGCGGTAGGAAACTCCTTAATAAGTACGGAAGGATATTTATCAGGGCTTTAACCAGGGTTATAAGGACCTTAGACCTAATAAGGAGGCTAGGCCTCTAAAGCTCCTAATAAGCACTATGTGAGAATAAGTATTATTAGAAAAAAGAAGTTAGTAAAAAAGGGAACACCCTTATATACTGGGAAAAAAAGTTATAAATTAGGTTAAGAAGAGGTTACTAGTTATAATAACCCCCTGGAAAAAGAACCAGCAGGTGTTCCTGTTAAAAAGCCCCCTTAGTTAAAGGATTTACTAGCCTTAGGAGGAGCAGCCAGATAAGCCTCTTTTTACTCTTAAAAGTAAAGGATCTCTACTTCCTAGCTAAATGTGGAAAAGGCTTGCTCTTCCGTCTTACGGCACTAGACCTTAATCCGTTTAAATTAAGTAACGGCTTTATAAAGCTTTTAAATTTTCAGCTTTAAGTTTTATATAATAGTGTTATGCTTAATGTTAAGATGGCGTTTCTTAAAAAGAAGCCACTAAAGGAAAATATCGCTGTGATTAAATATATTATATGAAGATAAAGCCCCTATTAGTAAGTATTTAAAATAATTATCTAATCGTGTAATAATAAGACAGGAAAGCGATTTTAAAGAATAATAACTATAAGGTGATATTTATAATTTAAAAGTTAAAGTAAAGTCTGTAAGGTTACGGTAACGAGAGGTGCTGTTTTTCAAAATACGCTTTTACACACGGTTAGCAGGTATAGTTACGTTAAGAAAGAAGGAACGCCCTTATTAAGATTCTTTATAGAAAAAGAATATTAAAGAAGGGGAATTGTGTAACGACCCTATAGGCTGTCACTTAGGCTGGAGTGGCCTGACGAATCCCTTATATAAGGAACAGTGCAGGAAGACAGTACATATAATACTATACACTAGGCCAGGAGTGTAAAGACCCAAAACCCCTATAATTAACTAGCAGTTACTTAGTCTTAATAGGAGTGTTTACTTACTAAGTATCCGTAAGACCTTTAAGTAAGAGGTGCTTAATGGCAGGTTACTTAATCCTTTACTAAATAACAGGCTATTAAATAAGGTATAAGGTACTTCTGGCTGGTTAATATAAATAGTTATAGTTATACTTATAACTACTGTAAGGGACTCTAGTTCCTCACGCTAGTATTCAATTATTTATTTATATCCTACTGTTCAGACTCCCCTCTGTGCATTATAGTGATAACGACTTACAGTGACATTAAACCCCCCGTTTAGGAATTACTAGCTTAATAAGCTGTCTTTAGAACGCCCCTTACCTGTTAGCGTCCTGCTATACGTTCTGTCTTAACCCGCACCAGTCCTCTCGAGGCCTGTGTCGGGTGCAGGTCGTAATACTAAGATAGTTAATATTAATTACAGGTGCTGTGGTTATAAAGTATGGAACAGGTAAAGTGGTGCCTTATTTCTTTTCTTTTTCCACTTACCTTTAGGTTTATTATCTCTCTTAAACCTCTTTTTAAAACTTAGGTAGTAGTAAACTATTTTATTCTTCCATAAAATGGTCTTTTTTAACAAGTTAGTGTTTAAGTTAATTAATAAAGCGAACTCTGTTATAAAGCTATAACCTGATCTCCACTGCTCTATCCTTAGACATTATAATAAAGCTTTTAACTTACAGGTCTTTTATTTCGTTTATTAGCTTTTAATGTCTTTTCTTTAACTTTTAGATCCTCTGCTAATGTGTTTATTTAGTACCTTCTTAGGGGACCTTTAAGGTTCCGGTTTAAGGTACACCAGTTTTAATACAGGGCAGCCATTTAAGCTGTCCTTCTTTTAGGGAGGTAAGGGTGCTGATCTACTTTATATATTTAAAGTGTTTAAAAGTCTTAAGGGGTATAGTTAAAAAGAACTTCCGTTTTTCCAGCTTAATTCTTTTAATCTGTTCTCTTTCACTTTTTAAGGCTTATTTCACCGTTTAGGTAGCTTAGAGAGCTAGCTTCTCGACTCCCTCCACTATTTTAATAAGGTTTAAGTTAGGGTCTTTTCTGGATTTCCTGAGTTCCTAAGCTTATAAGGTGAGGTTTTTAAGGCTTATAACGGCTAACTAGAACATCTCTTCCTAAAGTCGGTCTTTTATAACCTGTACCTCTAATAGTTTTAAGTTTCTACTTTAGAGTCGGTCTTCTGCAACTTGCACCTTTATAGTTAACTCTTTTAGGATACCTTTAAGGACTAGGTATATTACATTTTAAGGTTCTTCCTCTTCTTTAACCTTATCTCTTAAGTTACACTTATTTATTTAAGTGTAGTCTTCTTTATTACCTGCTATCTTAATATAGATATCTTTAGAGTTAAATTTAACGTGTTTTCCTTATTCCGGGACGGGTTTCTAACTGATTTATTTTAGTGACAGGTACTATTATACTATATGACCTTTTTTGCCGTAGTTAAAGCACTGGATTTAAGATAAGTTTTTAAACTGCTTCTACTGTTATTATTATTAAGGTTTATTACGGTTAGGTCGATTCTAACAGTTTATTATATTAATGTTTATTAGTTTAGGGTAATAACTTATTATAGTTAACTAACTCCCCTTCTTAGGTTTGCTTAGCTAGGGGGCCTGTTCCTTCTAGAAGTTCTTCTGGTAATGGTGATTGTAATACTAATTATCAGCTTTAATAGCTATCTTAACTAACTCTTAAAGACGGTCTGGTTAGTCTTCCTAGTAAAGGTCTCTAGTAACGTATTCCTTTAAACCACTTTAAAATAGTATTACTAAGGCCTTTTAGCTAAGCTTAGTCTTTACTGCTTTTAGCTTAAAGTGTGTGGAGAACTTAAGGATTAAAGACGTCTGTTTTAAGGTTATAAGGTATTACTTAACCTATCTTAAGGTATTTAGTTCTCTAAACTCAGTCTGGAGTTAGTTAATGAAAACGTTAAAGTTATCGAAAAGGGCCTAAGTCTCAGGGGCTTCCTTTTATACTCTATTTACGGAGAGGTTATTAATTATCTTCACATAGGGTTTATATTAGTGAGCAGTTACTTTATTTAATAAGGCTTTAACGAACCTAACCTTTCCTTCTTCCTCGAAGAACTGCTTATCGTAATAAGTGACATAACTTTAAAGCTAGGCTATTTAAGACTCCAGTTATGTAAAGTCTCCCTTAAAGCGCGACGGTAAGGGGAGCTTTACCCGTTTCTTCTATAAGCTCTTAAGGTCGTTATTTTCTAACTTAATAATGTTAAATTAAGCTTAGAGTTTCTTAATAAGACTAATACAGCTTTTAATATTTCTAGGGAAGGCTTTATTAAGTTTTTTAACCAGTCTTTACTAGTTAAGGTTTAGCTTTTTAAGGTATATAGCTAACTTATTAACAGTAGGGAGTTAAAGCTAAGTTTACGTTTCCTTAAGTTCCTTTCCTTTTCTAGAAGTTAATATATTAGTAATTAGGAGGGAGGGGGTGTCTGGGAATTTAATAAATAGCGTTTAAAACTGAGACGTTAATATTATATTATAACCTGTACCTAATATAAGCCTTAAGAGGACTGGCGTGAGTTAAGACAGAACGTATAGTAAGACGTTAATAGATAAAGGGCGTTCTGAAGACGGCTTGTTAAGTTAGCACTTTTAGATAAGGGGTTTAACGTTAATGTAAGTTACTGTTATTATAATATATAAAAGTGAGTTTAAATAGTAAGATATAAATGAATAATTAAATATTAGTGTGAGGAACTAGAGTCCTTTATAGTAGTTATAGGTATAATTATAACTATTTATACTAACTAATTAAGAGGTACTTTGTACCTTGCTTATAGTGTCGTAAGTGCTTGTTGTGTAAGTATTTTACATCGCGCGAGCGTTCTGCTTATAAGGTTTCTCCTGCTCGCGATGCGAGCACTCGGCATGCTGCAAGCAGCACCTTATTAGTTATAGGGGTTTTGGGTCTTTGCACCCCTGGCCCAGTGTGCCCGGACGGTGTACACCGTCCTCCCACACTGTTCTTTCTGCGGGGGATTTGTCGGGCCGCCCCGGCCTAAGTGACGGCCTGCAGGGTCGTCACAGAAGGCTCTGGAAGAATTCCAGAGCCTCCCACAGCTTATAGAGCTAAGCCGCGCACTAAGCGCCCGTTGCAGGAGTGTAAAGGAATACTAAGACGTTTGGCAGTACTTAGAAGATTTTATAAATATCTTAACAGTTGTCAATTACCTTCGTCGATTATTTTTCCTGTACACTCCTAATTGTGTCCACGTAAATAGCGAAGTTTAAACGGAGGGGTAACGTTATGCAACAGAGGTTGCACATCCCCTAATGTTATGGCTGGCGGGTTTGGCTAACTCTATACGCACAGTGATCCCTGTGTTCTTCAGCCTGTGAAAGTCAGTAGAGGCCTTGGCCAGTCTGGACCCGTCCCGATAATTCGCTTCTGTCGTTCCCGCCCGCATCCCAAATGGCACTGCCACATGCTCCGCTCTGGCCAGATAGCTGTTTAGGACCGACTTGAACGCTTCTCTCCACGCTCACAAATCCACTTAGGTCTACAACCCTATATTAAGTACATATTAGAGGCTGAGTCGATGCTGGCATTAATGGAAGTATCTAGATGTCTCGAGCGGTTCTTCGCATTTACTTGGTAGGAGACTGTCCTCGCCGCAGTTATCAAGACTGATAACCTCAGAAGCACTTCGGCTTATGACATTACCCTTAAAGTCTTGGCCGCGCAATTTGCTAGAGTGTGTCTCGGCAGTCGGGGACGAACAAGTATGCACCACCTAACGGGCGGAGGTGGGTGCTACAATCAGAGTTCACAAGGGTAGAGACATTCTTTTACGGTGGAGGTGTGCCTTATGAAACTCATCACTAAGAAGACTCGGTCTAGAGCCCGCTGAACGGATGGCTGAGACAGTGAGCCTGAGATTAAGGTATAGTCTAAGAAAGGACGGAAACCTTTGTGATCTTGGTTAGCTGATGTGGCGCAAAAGATCAACATCATTTAGGTTGAGATCTTTGTTTTCGGCGGCTTAAGTGCACATAAGGACTAAACCGATTAAACACAAACAGGATTTCCCGTGATTAGTGCCTATGTTGTGCTTTGGCCACCCGGCGGCCGGTTCAATGATACCTAGGTAGCCATCAAACAGCGTTGAAGTTCATCTAGACGTTCAAACCATAGTATCGACCCTCTCCGCTCTCTTCCTAAATCGATTCTGCAGCGCATCAACTCCCACAAAGTCAACCACCCGCTGCTTGTCTTGGGGCCCCCTCCGGCGGGACTCTTCCCTATCTTGTCTTCTCTTCGATATCTTCGCCATCGAGATGTGATTTCTCCTCCTGACCATACCCCCTTCCAACGGAGACGACTTCCAAAGACGAAGAAGACCCGTATATTCGGCTGCGTACGCAAGCGGGACGCGAAAGCAAAGGTTGAGAATGTTTCTGACCCAGGGGCTGAAGGCGATGGAGATCGAGATGGTGATTATGATGGCGGAAAAGATAACTGGGGGTGTCAGGGAAGCTCAAGAAATAGATTCGATAAGCTTACACATGTACATGACCTGCTGATCCAGGGTCATCCACGCATCACCCGTTATTTCTGCGTTGTTCATGCCGAAGAATGTCGTAAAGAAGCCCATTGGGAGCTGTCACTGTGTTAGTGCTCCAGCAACCCGGTTGCCTAAGCCAGTGGGATGAACTCACGAAAAAGATCGTCACTAATGTAAACGCCATGATGGCTCTCCCTTGTTTGACGCTCTCATCTGCCCTCTTCAACGCAGCCTTTGCCTCAACGATGCTCGCCTGCTGCTGCTTTAGCCCCAACAGCCCTTCCAGTTGGCTGCACGTCCTCAGCGCCGACTCTTCCAGATCTTGCAACTCAGCTTGTCGATTGTCGATCAACTCCAGGATAATATCTGCCGCCTGTACTGCATCATTGAACTGTGTGGGTTGCTTGACTCGTTTCGGAACAACAGGACTCTCGGTACCAGGATCCTGAAGTGACTGCGAGAGGGAAGTGAGCACCGATCTCAACACGTCTCGCTCATACCGCACATCGCCTGACAACAAACCTAGGTGTCGACGGTAGACTTCCATAACTTGAAATTGCTGAGAAAAGACACGACGCATTATCTTGAGCTCCTCCGCGATGTCCTGTGCTTCACGAAGTAACGTTCCTTCGGGGTTGATGTCGAGGTATTTTTGGTTAGAAGGTCGGGAAAGCGTCTCGGCGATGGTGCTGATGCTGCGTGAATGCAGCGCGGTGTTGCGCCAAAAGACGTCGTAAGCAATAGTCGTGAGTTCAGTCTAGAGATCTGTGGTCAGGGGCTGTTTATTTAGGACAGGAAAAGGTGGGTCAAAAAAAGGGGAAACAAAAAGTGGAGACAGGTGGAGGAAACAAAGGATGCATACCACGTTGCCGATAGCTGATCCAAAGATATCGATTACCTCGGGACGTTGGTCAAGAGGCTTAGTGCGGTCAAAGAAGACGCGAGAGCATTGATCGATGATTAGAAGAGCTGCCATTGTCAGCCTGTGCCTCTTAAGACGGTGGGATTGGGTTACCTAAGTGATGAATTGACTTAACATTAGGGTTGTTCGACAAGTGCTCCCTCAGGCATTTGTGCACTCCCGACGGATCCGGTTTGTTTCGCCCCCACCTCCTGGGAAATGATGTGATGATGGTGTGGTCATCCAGGATCCAAAGCCAGAGTTGGTCGACCATCACGACTCTCGTATTCCGGCTATGGAAGCTCCTCCCCGCCCTTGTCTCCCGATAGACGACCTGATCCCGGTCTCTAGCTGAGGTGTCGTTCAGCGTCAAGAAGTAGTACTGATCAAGAGTACGTCGGATATGTAGAGGAGGATCCTTATGCAAGTTGTGACGGAGTAGCTGCTCATCGGCCTCGTAGTCCATAGCATCAGCGACACGGGCAAGGCAAATCAAATACTGGCCTAGGGCAGACCGCTTAGGTTTCTCAGAGGTCCTGACTGTCTTAGTGTACCAGTTCTTAGATTGATCGGCTTTCTGTCGCAGATGGGTAACTACGTCGATCTCGGTCTTGCGGGCTGATTTTAGCTTAGCTCCGGGGGCATCTTGGATGGCCTGTACCATCTTGGCGCGGCGACTTTCGGTTTCCCAGTGCAGGTATGGAAGCTAGTCTTGGTCAGAGTCTTCGACTAATCATAGAGGGATCACTACTCACAAAAAGAGCCATGTTGTTCCCCGTCCTGGGGCCTTGCACTTCGGAAGCGGCCGATTTTGCGTTTGCCGACGACAGGTTGGTATACTCCTGAACCACCATACCTGAAGAAGAGTCTGCTAGGATCGTTAGATAGCGAGTTTGCAAAGAGTTAGAACGTGACCTACCATGAGGGACCACGGAGCATCGAGATCGCATATGTCTCGCATGCACTGGTGCCTTGCTTCCACTTCCATGCAGCTGACCTCGCCAGAATTCGCGGCAGAGTAGTCGCTCAGCTCGAGTCATCTTTGATTGCTGTTTATAATCATCGTGGACGATGTCGTGCTCGTTGTAGAACCTTGCCATAGCTTTCTGGTTGCTGTTAGTCGTGGACTTGGCCTTCCATTAAAGGCACGCACCTCTATCCAACTCATGTTGTTGGCTGGGAAATGAAAATATCGCAGATAGTCGCCCTCATTCTTTGTTAAAGGGTTGTCCTCTTTCTCCTGTAGAAGTTGGTGAACCGGGATTTTCTGATTGGGAAATTTCCCAATGAAACTCTTGTGCTTAGCCGAGGCCCCAACCCATCCTGTCCCGTCACTTTCCGGACGAAAGTACATTGCACAAGCCTTGAAGCCATGGTCTGGATCAGGTTCCTTCAGCTTTAATTGGTGACTCTCCTCGTTCAGGGGCTCGTCCTCCCCCGACAGTGGCCAGTGGCTCTTCAATCGACGAAGAAGCGCAATGTCCCTCTCGCGGTGCTCATAGACGGCGGGATCTTTATTGTACGTGGCTTCCAGATACTCATCAACATTGTCGACTACCTCACTCCTCCAGACGCGCTGCGACTCTCTCAACGCGTCAAATATATGCCGCTTATCGCTATACGCCTCGAACCGGAGACGTGTCTCCTTAATGCGATTAATCTCATGCTGGACGCGGTCGTGTTTGGCGTGGTCCAAAATTTTCAGCTGCCTCATGAACTCATCGCGGGTGTTAACTCGGATGCTAAGGAAGGTGTTTGGTGCGTCGCGGCAGTGCTTCCATGGCTCTCGGGCGTATTTCTTGGCGTATTCAGGTGTGTTGCACTCTGGGACGATTTTTGCGAACTGCAAATCAATGTGGATGTCCGTCAGTCTGTCGTCGGGGCCGCCGCGTGCAGCATCGTTGTCGAGGTCCATGGCAGAGTTTCGTTGCGTCCATTTGCGGGAAGCGCTTTCTGGGTGTGTAAGGGGGGGGGTTGACTCCGGAGCTGGGGGATGTGGCCGAATCTCCACACTCCTTGCCCCTGGCAACGAGTTTCTGATGTCGGATAGCAGTTGGTCGGCAGGTATAATATGAGCATATGGCTCGTTTCCGTACCCAGCGATTATCATACCACAGAGACTGGCGCTACGAACAACCCAAGCCCCTGAACACCCTTGGGCTATGTGCGTTGTACTGTTAGCGGGTATACTACATGCCTACGGGAAAACATGATGGAACCATCACTTACCGAGAGGTTTCTCTAACTGTAACAACTTTGTCGGCACAGAAGTCCCTCCAATCTCCAAACTGGTTGAATCTGGTAACAGCACAGCGTCGACAGTCGGGTTGAGCAAGATTTTAACCGGTCCCGGGGCGAGATTGGCTTTCGGGATTACGTTTCGGATCTGGGTGCAAAATCCACTTTCGTCCTGGTATTCGTTGACTAACGTGTTCCCACGCTCGCCAAGGTCAACGAGGGCGAAGTCAGACGCTACAGAATTGTCGACGACCACCGAGCAGTAAGAGGCTCCCCCGGTTCGCACGGGGCTCACTTTGATTCCAGCCAAGTTCAGCACCTCCCCAAGATCCGCGGCGACCATCTCGTTCGAGGAAACAGACATAGTAACTGGAGATGGCGGGCGCAGTCTGTAGGCATCGTAGCAGTGGTAGTCGGCGCTGGGGCGTGACCCGATTGTGCTCAACTCAGCAATGCTATCCCGGTCTGTCCAGTCCGGGTCTGGCTCATTTGTCTTGGGCCCCTCCGACATCGCCTCGGGCAGTAGACCCTTCGCTTGGATGACAGAATCCCAAGCGCCGTTGAGGATTCGATGGGCCGAAGTTATTCCCACAGGGCGTCCGTCGATAAAAAGAATGCCACCTAATCGGGAATAGTTCAGATGATTTTCTTCGACGTCGCCACCTTTCCTCAGTGTCGATTGGCATATCAGCCCATTTGCTGACCGGCTCGTAGACATAATGCAAATGTGGAGGTGGAGAATCACTCCACCACCCAGTGCTAGCCCATAGAAGTGCTTGTCGGAGCTGGCGGTGCCGCTAGAGGTGCCTTTGGCTGCTAGCAAACTTGCCGAGTCAGCGACCATAATCTTCCCAAATCCAGTTCCTTTGGTCCACGCAAGCCCCGGGTCCCGCAGAGCCCTCTTCATCCTCCGTCGGCAATTAGCCGGACAGCGGACCCAGATGGTTGGCAGCAATGTGACGTGCCCGTTCTCTCCACCAGTGGCCCTCCCGCTCATGCGAATCTCCACGGGCTCGTAGACGGAGTCGTCAACGACTCCCCGGCGGAGCGCAAAAATAGAACCAGTAGTGAGGTTGAATTGCTCTCTCACTTCTCGAAGGTCGTTGATCAGGCGCTGTTTGACGTCTTTGTCAAACCTCTCGAGAGCGTCCTGGGGAACTTGGACCCGGCCCCTCTTGGCAATAAAGATATTTTTTTCAATGTTGTAGACGGTGGCGAGTGCTGTCGGACCTAATGAGATAGTTACCGACTTTTCTGGGCCTTCAAGCTTGTTTACTTCGGCCAAGTCTAAGTCGGATTTGTGAACTCCGCTGGTTCCGGAGATGCAGGTGTCGTCTAATGAAGTGTGCGACGCCGAACCACAGCCGGCACCCTGGTTCAGAGGTGCTTTGTTGACGTGTTCGAACGAATTGACTGCCAGTGGATCCCTTAAAGGTGGGCAAAGTTCCGGCCGTCCTAGTAGGTCGAGAGCCGCCCGACTATTGTTGGCGATTCCTGGTGTCTCGGCGCCTTTGGCGGTGGAGAAGTCGAAAAGTCTGCGGATGTGTCTAGATCGGATATGCCAAGACTCTGGCCACATACTAGTCACCTCGCTCATTGGCGCTCCGGCCCGTTTGAAGGCAGTTCATCGACAACCAAGACGGATGAAGTTTGCAGTGATTGAGTGCAGTCTTTGTTGTTACCTTGAAGCGCTTCTGTTTGAGGCGCATGTGCGCTTTTTTGGGAGGGTCAGCTTCCTCGGGCGGGGTAAAGCATTGCACACGCGTGTGCGTAAGTTCAAAACCAATAGAACGGCGCCACGCCGAAAATTCTTGTGCATTAGGTTGAAATATCGGGAGCGCTGAGGGCCAATGATTTGACAGTGAGCCCTGAGGTCTCCAGAGCCAACCCATGTCATTGGATGCCCTTGTGTGGGTTGCCCCTTCGCTCAAAGACGCCGACACCCGCGGCAACCAATGACTTCAACTTCTCCGTGTCCCCGTATCTTGGGGCACGTCTCGGGCTATATCTACAGCTTGAGCACATATCAAACGGGCTCTCCGAGTTGCGAGATTAAAAAATGGATATAAATAGCCGAAATGGCCGCGATGCTTACGCCTTGATCCGATCATTATGGCCAGCCCTACCAGAGAGAGATTTTCAGCGAGAGCAGCACAGCCGGTTTGCGGACCACGTCGCCACCGTTATATCCGATCTTTATCGCCTCTACGCCCTCCCGGAAGATGTAACTAGGGAAGTCATGTCCCTCATTATCAGTCGGCAACCTCTGACTAAGTCAGAGGTTGTCGGGCTGCTGCATGGTCGGTACTCGGGTGCGTCGACGCCTCCGCACGGAAATGAGAAATTAAAGGCCCTGGAAGCAATGGCACGCCTGTGGAGTATGATGCAGGTCCAGGTCAGCGGGCCTCAATACGCACCCCGCGGCGATCTTTTCTGGGCCGAGGGTGAAACGCTGCTGGCAGCTGTCAAGCAGCACTTCGACGGTCGGAAGGCGGCAGCTCCGCCGGAGCCATCGGAAAATATCGATATGGAGATATCGGCGGCTCAGTTGATCCACTACAACGACTTGCAGATACTGTGGACCAATAACCTAGCCGAGCATCTGGCGTGGAACTCTCGGAGTCGAGTTCTGCGCGTCTTTGAGCACAAGGTCTGGATCTGGAACCACCTCTGCCACCCTGAGCACGCTGCGATCCCAGCAGACGTCTTGGACGAGCTCATGTGCACGCTCAACCTGCTGTTTCCGCTCCATGACACACCGACCCGGTCGCTGTTGGAGAAGTACGGCATGATCGAGTCGTTCTACGGGCTTGGCTATTGTGGCAAGGATCGCTCGTTCGAATGGAGCACGTATAGGTACTGGAGAAGGGAAATCCAGGAGCTGAACAAACTATTGAGCGAACCACCTCGCGGGCTGCGTCAGTTCTGGAGACCGGATAGAGACCGTCGGAACTTGCTCAGCTTGGCGCTCTTCTGGTTATCAGGAGTTATGGTGCTTATTCTGACTATTATTGGGTCTATCTGCGGTATCATGTCGGTTCAGTATTCCAAGGAGCAGACGCGGTTGGCCACTCTGCAGTGGGATTTCTCCGTCGCGCTGGCGTGCGCTGATCCTGAAATACGTAGCAACTTTCCTGAGTTCTGTGGGAAGTAACTACCTCACTTTGGGTATCTAGATAGAAATATAGCTGAGGAGGCTGATCGGAGCTAGTCGGAGATAGGCAGCCGGTTGAGGAGGCTAGATGGGGCTAAACTGGCGAAGCTCGGCAATTCCGGCCTCTTTCTTAGATACCGTCGCTATCAGCTCCCTAGTTACTTGCGTCTCTTAAAGGCAACTATGTATTTTTATTGTTAGAGTCTGCCTATGAAGAGCACGGTGTTGACTCACAAGGTCGCGATACTGATAACCGAAGTAAGAGTGAGCTTGCAGTGTTGAAGCTGCTCTGACATGGAATTTACATAGCCCTGTTTGATGCAGCCAACCATTGCGCGATCTCGCAAAGAAAGTTTCCCATCGTCGCTGTGCCGGGTCCAGCGGCTAAGAGCGGTCCTGAACCTGTCGCAGAACACTTTGCATGAGGCGGTTGCGACTTTCGACTGGCTGGTCTCTCTTGAGCGAAGCGAGGGTTTCGGGCGTGTCCACGTGTAACGCAGGCTGCGTCGGGGTTGACGAGGATTGGGGGTGCACTGCAAGATGGCGGTTCGTGTAGTAGGGGGTTGGGTAAGTGATCAATTGAAGCCTGCCTTCCGCTCTCTGGCTTCGCCAGAGACCTCCTGTTATACCGGTAGTATTGTGACGATGTCCGCCAGCTGAACCAGCTTCGCTAGTCTAGCTCCGTTTAGCTCCGCTCAGCTCCTATCCAGCTCCGATCAGCCGCACTCCACACTCGGAGTGTTACAACTATCTCCCCTCTAAGGGGCTTTGCCCTCGAAGACCGTAGTGAGCTCCGTCGTTAAAAAACCTCTCGGGCACCTTTTGGCCGTTTCTGAGGAAAAAGAGTGGCAACCTATCTACTCTTCCAAATTCTTCTTCCTTTTTGCCAATCTTTTTTCGTAGCTTTTGGTCCGTCCTCGTGCGTTGGCCATGTCTTCCTCTGGTAACTATTAGTTGTATTCTGACAGCCAGCTTACCCACTTAACTAAGTAATGTATCTTTCAGTTGATCATCTGCTTGCCTCTGACTTCTTCAACTTTGTATTCTTCGGGGTCATCTTCCAATTCTGGCATTGGCAACGGATCGTCTTCTGGCCGTGGATAATACGGCTCGAGCAACTGGATCGGAAAGATGTCATGTAGTTTCGAATACTGGGTGGTCATTCTGGGAATGTACCGTTGCTTTCTCATGGCATTGAGCCTCCTCTGTGAAGCGCTCCCGTGCGTTTTTGCTTCCCGTGCCTGAGCCTGGATGGGTCTTGAATGGGCGAGTCGTGAATATAATGGGCGAGTCGGGTCTTCCCACAGCGCATCGCACCACATAGTATCCGAGGCCGCAGGCAGGGTGAGGGAAAATATATTCCTTTCCTCCCACGTCTTCGGCTTTGACGCCATCTTCATTCCTCGGCCGGATAAGCAGCTGATCTATCTGAGCATGGCTGGCATTCTTTTGGGTTTTGGACGGTGTCTTTGGCGGCATGCATTTTCTGCCGTTCGTTTAGCCCGTGGTGCAAACGGACTGTTATCACCTAACTAAATTCTGCCTAGTCCATAAGGCATTCTCGATAATATTTGCCGGATACATAGATCCTCCAATCAAAAAGAAAAGTTAGGTAGGAAGGCCTCTGGCACGTCACCAGAGAGTCTGGGGCCTCTGTTGACAGAGCCTGGTCTTGGCACAGAGTACCACAGCCAGAGGAATACGACTTCTTGCCTCGGGACAGACACAGATAATGCCCATTCACTTGAGCCAAGAGGGAGAAAACGGAGGGGTATGAGAAACGAGGATAAGCTGGAAAGTGCCTCCTGAAAGCAACTCAAGGATTCCCCTGAAGGAGTCAATATTAGTTGATCTTACCTACCAGAGCTGGGCATTGGGTCATTCAGGTTGGCAGACTGACCACCGCGCCGAAGTTCTGCTCTTAACCCGTATTTCCCTGTCATCTTGGCCACCCCAAAAACCAGCCAGCAGAAAGTGTTTTGACAGTGGAGAGTCTATTTGTAGTGGAAATAGTTATACCGCAACCTGGAGAACCACGAGCTGAACAAGCTCCGAGGCACCAGCCAAACTACAAACCGATCCGCTTCGATGGCCATTTCAAGCATTCCTTCTCATTTGCATAGCAGGACTGTTCGGCTTCCTGGAGTATCAAATGCACGACTTCCCACCTCAAGAGTACAGGCTCCTCCAAATCGAGCAGCCGGAGGTGAAGGTGCGCAATTCGAGCCGCGACCTCGAAGGGGGACGACTTGACGTCGTCGGCCGTACTGTGGCGATCCCGCCGACAAGCAGGTATCCCAAGCAGAAGTCAACCTCATTGACGGCAGTTACACAGACTTACTGCTCATCCGATAATGTCAGTAAATCGCATGGTTGAGATGGACCCGTTCGTTGGTTTTTACTATATGAGCGACGCAAACCATCTTTTCTACACATATGACAAAAGTTGGTGTCCATGCAACATTCGCCAGGGGTGGGAGAGTTTTCCTAGGGGCCGCTACAGCAGCATGTTTTGGAGCGCAGACTCGAGTGATCCCGGCTGCAACTCGGCCTTCAGATTCCTCCTCTTGGTTTCCTTAGTTCGCCAGCTCAGCTACGTGATACTGCGTGATACCCTCCCAACCATAGCCTGGACGGATTGGACCGCAACCGACGGAAGCCTGGTGGAACGTAATATCCTCAAGGTGAGATCCAGGGCCATATGAATCACATGGGTGTTCGCTGGCGGTGCTGCCGACGGGGATTATTGATACGATGGTCCTTGGGGTTCTTGGGTTACATGAAGATGACGAGGAGCATTGCAGAAAAGACTGCCATGCCATACGGCAGCGATTGCCGGAATTGAACGCCAAGTTGTCGGATGCAGTGGCCCTGCGGCGCGCCTAGCGTGCCGTGCGCGGGTAAAGCAGTGTGAGTCGGACGGCTGGGATCTCGGATCTCGCATCTCGGATCTCGCATCTCGCACGAGGCTCGGATTATGCACAGCCCCCAGCTTACAGCCCCGCGGTTGGTTCTCGGTGTCCACGCCTCGATGCGCCTCGACCCTGCATTCGGCTGCCTTGGCGCACACTTTTAGAGTCACTGAGGAGCAATGATTGATGTTGGTTGCGGGAA
>Ga0247758_1000357_pt1 | contig 40651 bp, 43 predicted proteins | sample UWRJL156409C4_FD_180950 | JGI IMG/M metagenome (GOLD analysis project Ga0247758, IMG submission 180950) | Plant litter microbial communities from Arlington Agricultural Research Station in Wisconsin, United States - UWRJ-L156-409C-4 | ecosystem: Environmental > Terrestrial > Plant litter >...
CAGTTGCCCAGGAAGCCTTGTTTGCTTGCTTTAGTATGTTCACTTGAATCCGCGCTGCACATGCAAGGAGTGCCTGTTGACATGGTCATTCTAGAGATGTTTTGGAATTTTAGGCAAAGCCGCATGCAACGCAATGCACCGAGACGTGTCGATTAGAAAAGCACTTTCACAGTCACGAAATTCTCAAATCGGCGCCATGGAACTATATTTGCAGCTGGGAGTTAACCGTATATAAGTTAGCAAGGCCGAGAACGAATCCCACAACGGGCAGTGCCGATATCCATTCGGATCGCTGCCGTGTCTGGGCAGCAGAGGCTAGATGCGAAATAAGAGATTTTGGTTCCCCATTTCATGAATGATTACTATGATTCATAGATTGGTGTGCCTTCGCCATAGCTCCCAATACCTTATACGAGGGAAGGCTAATCACACATACTCGTAGCAGAGCAGCGACCCGCCAATATCCATGACATCCCTGATAGTAGCATTCGGAATGACACCGAACATATTCAGCTTATGAGACAGGGTGGTGACATTTCCAGGGTCACCCTCAGGCAGGGGAGAACCAGGCGGCGGAACCAAAGTGTCCAACGGAGGAAACGTTTCCAAGGGGGGGAAAATGACCGGCAAGCCGGCCGGGTCCGTATTGGGTAGCTGGGCGAGCGGGTCGGCCAAATTCCTGCCGCTGATGTCACGCAGGCGGGCGGGCAGGTCACGGGCTTGCCAATCCCACCAGAGCTTGTCCAGCCAGGTGTGGTGGAGGTAGAAGATGGGGTCACCCGGGCTGGAGATGGGGTCGAGCATCTTGCCGCCAACGCCTCCGTGACCGCCGAGATGCGGAGCCAGTTCGACACAGGGCCAAAAGTCGATATAATACTTCAGTTTCATGCACGTGTTGACGTAGGCCTGGCCGGACGACAGGCTCACCGTGTCGTTGACGATGCGGTGGATGCAGCGCTTTGGGTTGCTGATGCTGTAACCGGGGCCGAGTCCGTTGACGTAGTGGATGAACGGACCGTTCGTGATACACCTGCCGGGGCCGCTACCATCGCCACCGAAGCCGGTGGCAGGGTCCAGAACGACCGACTTGGAAAACTTGCCGGCGTCCCGCGGTTCATCCCAGTATCTGAGTCGGAGTTAGCATATAGTCCAAGTGACGGCACACTGAAATTTTTGGAGGGGGGGACTCACGGTTGAGCGCCCTTATAACCACACTCTTCCCTCAGGGCGCGTTCGTGGGCATGCATATGCAGTCGATGATATGGGAGAAAAGCGCCAACGTTGTGTGAAATAGAAGCCGGAATCCGGTGGATTTGTTGCAACTCTTCAAACCGATTCGTCGCGTCAGGCAAGCCTAGTGTGGCCGGCTTGTTGATGAGGCAGAGTTCGGCGTTGATATAGTCCTTCTTTTCCTTCGTGCTGAGTGTGTGCCATGCTTTCCGCTGTAGTTTCTTTCCGCATTTTGGGACAGAAGCCCGGGGGATCGAATGGGTGGACACGACACTGGTCCAAAGGACGACCAGCGAGACAGTCAGGCTGAAATGCATTTTCATGAAGCTTGGTGGGAGGGACACGGGGGGATGAACGAGCGACCTGTCAGGGCAATCAAGAGAGGGGGTTGCCAAGCGAAGTCTCCTGAAGAGGTGGTTCCCATGTGGCTTTGTACTTGGAGGCTGGCCGGGTCATTATCATGGGCTCTTGATCCTTGTTATCGAAAGTCTGCAGGAGGCAACTGAGGTTGCTGCTCAACTCTCTGGTTCCCCGGCTCTCGGCCCTCCCCTGCTCCACATCGACTGCGACTTCAGACGTGGAGGACTTGAGGTCACATCTGACCTGCATCTGAACCATGGTTCGGCATACCTCACCAATTTCCGGGGGTATGGTTGCATTGCGTGCGTTCTAACCACCACCCAGCAACAGCGGTCAACGAATCCATTGCACATGTTACCATAACTATTAGTTCCTTGCATTCGCCGATTTAAGCGCTCAAATCAACGACAACGGCTGCCTTGGTGTATGTCAGGATACGATCCGGGGGTAACCCTGTTGCTTTCTTCCACGGCCCTAGTCGTGACCTGGAGGGGGCTAAAACTTTCGCTCGCAACCATAGTAAGTCACCGAAACAGCGCGTAGTTTGTCGAATCGCCGATGCCACGCCTCCCGAACAAATTCCAGCTACCGGCCCGCTTTCGTGCAGGCCATGCATCTGCTGAGAATGGTACAGAGAATGCTGTGTAACAAGCAGCCTTGCAGCTCGTAATAAGAATAGAATTGGCTGCGATGTTAAGGGACGAAGGCTCCGCTGCAGCAAGAAAAGGTCCGCACTTTCGAACGCAATGGTCTTGTCGGATTAAACAGCGAGTACCACTGCAGGGAAGTAATGAACGTTTCACGCGAGCTATTCCTATCGATTACGCGTTACTTGCCTAATTTCCATCGAATGGAAAATTCTGTTGGGAGACTTAAACGGTCTTCTAAGGCTGTGTAGGGGCTGCCTATGTAATTACCCTAGGTAGCCTACCTAGGGAAGAACTAAGAAAGTCTCAGGACAAATCTGCGCCGATGGCATCGCCAGACACCCCTTTCCGAGATGGATCACATTGAAGTGGTGCATACTATAACCTTGCCGTTTTCGTTATCTTTTGCAGGTGCTAACTTATTGGCGTAGGTGGTATTGAGCTACCAAAGTTGCCCCCTCTGGAGTAATGGCGATAGCACTGTTTAGTAGGTGCCCAGCCCCTCATTTCGCTGGATACAAATTTCCCTCGTATCAAAGCTCCATCTCTATTTACACTTCACTATCCCACCCTACGTTACACTTGCTAAGCTCCAAGAAACATCGCGATAGAGATGGACGGCTGACAAGTTGGCATTATCCTCCTCTACATTGCCGGACTCGCAATGGTAGGCTATAGCGCCTACTGTTTCGTGACGGTCATGCTGCCCGACTGGGTGGCGCACCCGACGTACGTGCTCGGTGTCTGCGTCGGCATGGCGCTCTATTTTGCCGCGACCGCCGCCCTTAAGAAACTCGCAACATCGCTCTCACCTATCCTCCAGGGGCTGTCTGACCGTATGCGTTCGATCCGGTCTGCACCTCGTGGGGAACAGGAGGTCGAAGACCCCGAGTCTGTCGCTGCGAACGCGGAACGCACACCGCTGGTCTGATCGTTTGGTCGATCTGGGTGTACTACCAAGGTACCTACGGTACTTATGTAGGGTAGGCAAGGCGTATTATCTAAGATGTTTTTTAAGTGCTGACTTACTCCGAAGAATTGGGAAGCCGGCTTTCATCAAGGTTAGTGCTGGAAGCCTCCGCGTTGCGGCCGTAACGTATGCCAAAATAGATGGGAACTGTGGGCCAAAATAGGATTCACAGTAGAAGGTAATTTCCTTTGGGCCAGACATCCGTGCATAGGTAGATAGGTAAGTGGGCAGGTATGTAGTAGAACTACGCCGTCCCTGACAATTCACGTCGGCCACGTGAGCACTGCAGCGCTGTGGTCGGCTTGGATGAGTACTACCCTACTTCTCCGGGAGCCACAGCCCTGTACTATAGGCCTGTGGAAGCCTATTGAGCAACAGGCGCAATATAGTTAAGGCATGAAAGTCAATCGTAGTAAACCAGATATGCTTGGAATATTACCACCTTAGCTGTGTAAAACTACGGCCACTTGATACGTCTCTTCCCACTCCCATTGCTCGTGATAACACTTTCCTTGGGTCGTCTGCTTTTGTAACACAACGCCTATACTAGATATTTTGAAGGGGCGCATATATTTTGAAGTTCTCATTAACCCGCAACGGTAATATCTTGGATGGAAAAGTTAAAAGGATAGAAAGTAGTAAACGGCTGCTACTTGACTAGGGAAAGCGACTTGTTACTTGCATGGGGCCGGTGTTCCAAAACGAGGCCCAGGTTTGTCCTCGCAAACACACCAACCCATTCCGAAAGACGTAGGCGTCTTGGTGAGACCCAATAAAACCAAGAACACCCCCCTAAATTTCTAACCAAGAGACAATCAAGGGCCAATTTTCTTCACACTCGCTATGAATCCTTTGACTTTGGTGATCAGCGCTGGCTCAAGTTCTTCGTCCAGCTACCAACCAAAATGCGTTGCCCTCTTCTTGATCCTCTGAACCGGTGTCCTCGCTGTGAGATTCCTCATAGTCTGCAGGTGCACATCCAAATCTTGCTGCTCAAACGGCGTCTCGGCCCTCTTCCAGCCAAGGTGCTGGGGCAATTGTTCGTGCTCGAAGAAGAACACCAACCAGCTCCTCTTCACCGTCGCGGTCTTCTTATCCCCTATAACAATGACGTATGCCGCCGACTCTCCCAAGCTGAAACCGTCACCGAGCCGCGACATGCTGTACTCAGGATTTGCTGCCTTGGACGTCTTGATCCTCGCTGTGCGGGCGTTGGCGGACATTTGCAAGTCAACCGTCTCGCTTGTCCAGTAGGTCTTGGTCTCGTCGAAGATGCTTTGGTTGAATGCGATAGTGCTGCCGAAGTGTGCGTCGGACCGACTGCTCGTGTGTTAGCAAATGTTTGGTCATATTCCTGTTTACCCCCAATTTGAAGTCGAAGAACTCGGTGGCTGAGTAGTTCCCTATCCTCAGGCAAAAATATCAGGGAAGAAAAATCGAATTACGAACCTGAGACTAGCGTCATGCTCCAGGATATTGTGATTCCCAAGGTCATTGAGGGAGAAGCTTGTGGCGTTGGGCTTGGGGTTCGTGGTCACGCCGAAGTCGAAGAGAAACCCGCCCAGCGTCTTGTTGATGTGGAGCCCGTCAAAGAGCGCGTTAGCCGCTATTTCGCGGGTGATGTCTTTCCCGTCGTGTGGAAGAAAGCCGTGGTTGGCAAGGGTGTTGAGCATGGGACAAGGTCCCCGAACTAGACGTGGGTGTGATGTTAGTACTTTCTTTGGGAAAGAAAATCTCATATTCTTGGTTATGTTACCGTCATAGGCTCCTGGAGGCGACCACTTGTCGAAGCTCGCCAAGGCTCGACTAGCGGTCAGGAGGGTTGTGATGATTCTGAACTTCATTTTGGTCGAGTTAGTGGGTCCGGATGACATTTGACTCGACGTGGGTTCAAGCGGCTCGGGTGACATTGGGACTCGGTGAGCTTTATATACCCACAACATCCCGGCTATTCACACCTGAGCGGAGTCCCGGGTTGGAACTTCCTCGGCAGAAAGCCCATGCATCCCCAATACATACTAGACTCCGGGGCGGCGAGCTTAATATGCAGTTCATGTTATCTCAGCAGCAGCAGCAGCAGCAGCAGCAGCAGTATGTTTCCAATACGCGGATTTGAATATGCGGATTCACTACTCGGAAAGGAATGCGGTTGGTTCCGGGACCGGGTAGGCATCATACCATCGGCTCTCAATTTCGGGTCAACGCATATATCCCATGCGTGTCACTTTATCCGTAAATAATTAGAGCTCGTCGAATTAGAGGGTCGGATTGTCAGCACCTATTGTCAAGACCTCATCTCTCCCTCATTCGCACGAAGAGGACGGAGAGGGGTAAAAGTCTAGGCGTGATGGTATCGATCTTGCGCTCACAAAAGGTTAAAAAACATCTAAGAGGGGTTTGGAGAAGTAATCAGTTGGCCCGGGTTCTTGCAGGGTTTGCCCACTAATAGGGACCGTCCTTCCTACAAGGGGGCCTACCGAGGCTTCGAAACCATACTTTACGAGGCTCATACATTTGCTAGAAGAATGGAAAGCATTGCGTAAAGTCCATAATTAGTGGTCTGGCATTGGGATATATATATATACCTGCACTCGGCCTACAAGTATTGGCCATCGCGGGGGCCGTACGAGCGACTACTACCGGATGGACAGGGGTCCCTGCCGTGCTTGGTATGTTGAAAAAGTCCAACTCCCTCTCAGCAAGACAGTTGTACAGATATTAGGTGCCTTCGGCCTTAGGTGCAATAGCAGCCTGCCAGTTTTTGTGGCTCATATCGAGTGCCATCCTAGTAAGGGCCATAAAGTCTTCGACGGCGGAGCTAGATGTGACGAGCACGCGCCGTGAGAGTCGATCCTACTGAGCCAGCATTGGATGAAGCACGCTTATGGGCCACCGATAAATTTCGACTAGTATTTAGAGGGCCATACTGAGGCAGTTTCCCGACGCTATCGATCCGATATGGGCAGGATGGTATAGTCCCGGTTTACGGCCCAGACGTAATTAATCCGTCGCCGGTTTTTAAAAAAATACGTAGATATCTCTCAAGACGTGATATAAGTCGGGCCTTGTGCTTCCCGGGAGACTGGATTAACAGAAACCGTCTGGTTGTCTACTTCATATAGGTGGTCATCGGAGAGGCCGCAACTGTGCCCAAGGAACGGAGAAGTAGTTCTCCGAGGCGACGGTTCTTCCCGCCACATCATCCCTAGAGCCTACAGTTCGGTCATCACCCCTAAAGACGGCTCTAGGTCGCCGACTAGTCTGCCCAAGCGTTCTTACCCGCTATCCACGGGCCGAGCAGCGCGAGGCAGGAGCTGTCAGGGCGCAGCAAAGGATCGGAGAGAGCGGTAAAGGGAGAGGGCTCGGGAGGGAGAAGAGTGGGCTGGGGTGTTGTAATAGTCGCGGGTAAGTAATGATGAATTATAGCAAAAGTTGTAAATACTGTACCTTCTATCACATTCTCCGTGTATCTTTGGGATGTTTCGTATTGACGCAATTGCAGAAAGTCTTCGATATTGAAACTGGCACTGGAATCTGCCCCGACTGTGAGGTTTTCGGCACGGATGTCTCGCCGATTCAACCGACTTAGGTTCCTCCCAATGTCAAGTTATCAGTTCGCTGGTGTCTTGTCTTCAATCTCTTCCAATCTCCAATCTCTTTTTTAATTTTATTTCTTTCACTTCCCGCTCCCCTTTTTCCTCCCTCCGCCACAAATTCGACCGAGGTAGCTTGACTTGTTCAACTTCATTACCCACAAGATCAATGGAGGTAGGGCCCTCGCGACATGCAAGACTAACAGCATAAAACAGCGAAATTGAAGACGCAACCCAACCCTGGACCTACCCCGCTAACTCCTTCGATTACATCCACATTCGCTGGCTGATCTGCTCTATCCCGTCGTGGGACGCCCTCTTCGCCGAAGCCTACCGCGTCCTGAAACCCGGCGGCTACCTCGAAATATGGGAGCCAGGTCACCGGATCTACGCCGACGACGAGAGCGTCAAGCCTGATGACGCCTTTGGTCAGTGGGCTGCGCTGTTTCGAGAGGTCGGGAAGAAGATTGGACGATCGTTTAATCTGTATGATGGCGACGTACAGGGTAGCGCGATGAGTAGCGTGGGATTTGAGGATATTGGGAGGAGGGAGTTTACGGTGAGTTTCTGAATGTGTCATCACTTTGGTCACAATGAGACTTCGACGGGATTAGGGACTAGAGAGAAAAGATGATGCTAACAAGTGAAGACACCGGTGGGCCAGTGGCCGAGGGATCCCAAGATGAAGGACATTGGCATGTTTGCGCAGGCTGCGTTTGAGCATGGTACCGAGGATACATTCTGTTTCTGGCCACGACAATCGGGTGGAAGATGGAGGAGGTCAAGGCATACATCCAACAAGCAAGCAGAGAGCTGAGGAGTAGGACAAGGAGACCGCAGTACCGGCAGAGGGCTGTTTGGGGGAGGAAGCCTGAATGATATTGCAAGGGATATGGTCCCTCAGATGCTGCGGGTCATGCGCTGAACTGTCTGGCGTGGAAATATAGATACAGAAGAGAATTGGAGATGGAAGACTGTCCAGAAAGAATACCAACACATAAATGGAACATGCAAAGGTGTTGACGGCCTGGGAAAAAAACATTCACAAAACAGACACATGGTAGGCACACGGTTAGTCTCCGTTCGAGCCCTTGACGTAAGGCTGGTTGTACTGCCACCTTGGACTGCGTTGATTCCTCGAGTACCAGTCGTCGTTGGTGTAAAGGGCGAAGCCTGGGTCTCCAACAGCGATATTCGACGGCCAGCAGGGATTGTCGGGAAGACCATAGTCAGGAGGCGGGTTGACCTCATGCTTGACGCTGATGCTCGGCTTGAAGTCAACCTTGATGGTCCCTTCCAAATGGTTCGTATTGATCCCGCCCTTGGGCGTCTTGTTGGAGCCGGCGTTCCACCTTCTCGTAAACTCGGCGACATTGTAGTCTTCAAGCATAGGGCGGATGCACGAACCAGGCCACATGGCGGAGCCCGACGCGCGGTTGACTCCATGCGGCAGATATCGCATGACCTGACCGCCTTTCTTGCCGACGTTGGTCATCTCGAAGCTGTTGTCGTCCAGCAGGTAGCGTGGGGGGAACTCGTCGACATCACACTCGGGCTCTTTACGGTTCTTTGCGTCACGCCACGAGCTTACATGTTGCCTGTAGTATTCCGCGGGACCCGGCCGAGAATCTTCGTCCTGTTTGGACTTGCCGTTAACGCACGGGATCGCGGCCCACTGGTTGTTGTGCGCGACGGCTGAGCTTATGGCGTAGCATGCCTGACCCCACTCCTTCTTGCATGTTAACTCAACAATCGTCGGCGTGGGCCCATAGACGACGGACGTGACCACCTTGACCTCCTTCATAGTCGTCGAGGCTCCGCCGCCGGCGGCCACGCACGACTGCGACATAAGCGTGTTGCGGAGTCTGCCCTGGATCATGGTCGACTTTGCCGGCGGCACCCTGCACTTGCGCTTTTTCTGGACGCCACCGCCGTTGCCGAGGCCGTTGACGCCGCTTCCGTTGCCAGCCTTTGGCTTGGAGCGGTCTGTCGGATTGGTCGAGTCACCCTTCTTGCCCGAGTACTTGCCGATGTTCTTGGGCTCTCGGAAGCTGGACACGCCGCCGGCAACGGTGCTCAAAATGTCGAAGACGCGCCTGATCTCCTCAGGCACCAGGCTGGTGTCACCACACGGGCTTAGCCACCACTCAAACGCCCCGGCCGGATCCTCGCCAGACGGGTAGGCGTACGACAACAACTGAGCCGCCGTCGTGACGGCGTCGAGCCCCGAGTCCAGGATCTTGCCCACGCCCGGAATGAACTGGAGCCCAATGTCGGCGACAAGCTTGATGGACGACATGACGATGAAGCATCCGATCTGGGCAATGACGGGCAGCGCTTCAATGACCGTGTCGGCCAGCATATTGATGAACATGTTGTCACAGGAGCACCTTCCCCTGACGTGCAGCTTTTCCATATCGCCGTCCACCCACGGCTGCCAGTCAAGCTCCTGGTCGAGCGGGAAGAGGCCCACACAGCCGTAGTTGGTGGTTCGGCCCTCGGCAGCAGCCTGGTTGATGGACTTGATGCATACCGGACGACACGTGTTTACGCTGATGTCGCGGAACTTGGTTGACTTGAAGATGGGACACTTCATTTGGTTTTCGTTTCGTGTCTCCTCCCTGTGCCATGCCTCCCCTGATGGCAAGCCGTTGTTGTTAGGGTCGGTTGATCCGTCTTCCCACTCGTCAACAACAGGCAGACCGCAAGTATGATCTGGACAGAATCCTCTCGAGCACGCGAAACGGCACAGCTGACCCAACTGCACATCGAAATCGTCCCAGGCGATGAATTCGCCCGTAGCGGATGGTGGTGGGACACCCTTGACGGGACCTTCGAGTGTGCAATAGCAAATAGGCCTCGGACACCATCCAACGCCGCAACTGAACTGACAGAGATCGTAAGCGTTGAAGTCCCCGCTCTCGCCCCCTATGCAGCCCTGAGCCCCTTTGGGCGGGGCGTCGATTGGGGCGTCAAGGTCATCTTTGCCAAAGGCTTGCAGGTCGACGGCCCAGTCAATGCTGCCGGCAAAGTTGAGGGCTTTCCAGTCGTTGCGGCGTGTGAACTTGGTTGTCGGCGTCATGTAGCTGACGTAGTCGCCCTTGTACAGAACCACGTCCGAGTTGGAGGCTCCGTCGTGGAAATATTGGGCGCCAGTCTTGCTCAAGATCTCGTTGATCTCGGCGTTGGAGATGTAGCCCTTGGTCTCGGTGCACCGTCCTGGCTGCGCGTCCGACTCGAGACGGGTGCCGGTAAAGTCGCACATGGGACCCCAGCACCCGTCCACCGCCATGTGGAATGACCGGCCGTAGCTAGACTCGCCAACAAAGATCTTGTTGTTGGGTACCCCGGCCTTGGTGATGATGGACAGGGCGTTGCGGGTCTCGGTCAGGTTCACTGTGCACCATGTCAGCGGTTGTTTCGTAATGACAGGCACGAGACAGGACTCATACCATGGCTGCGAATGCATTTCCCAGACGGACATGCGTCAAAAGCGTTGACGTTGCCATAGTCCCACTGGCCGTGCAGGTCGTATGTCATGTAGACGATGTAGTCGATGACAGCCGCAATTCTGTCGATCGGGAACGCCTTGAGGTACCAGTACGAAGCGGGCGCCGCGATCGAGACGGACTTGGTGCCAACCTTGGCCTTGAGCGACGTCAAAAACCGGAGGTATGCGACGCCGTCTCCTGGCTGTCCGATCGGCACGCCGCCCACCATAATGTCAGGTGCCTGTTTTTCGTCAGTGTCTGTCGCCGGATGCTTCAGTAAGGGAAGAAAACTCACGCCTGGATATTCCCAGTCGATATCAACACCGTCAATCTTCTCGTCGTTAAGGAACTGGGCAATGTTGGTGGCAAACGTCTCGCGATTGGTGATGATGGCCTGGCGGATGATGTTGTACGTCGCGGGCTCTGTCGAGTAAGCCCAGCCGCCAAACGAAATGATGCGCTTCACGCCCTGCAGCTGCTTGAAGGCAGTCCACTGCTTATGCGGATCCGTGATGACGACCTTCCAGGTGACCGGGTCGATCTCGGCAAAGCCCCAATGCATGTGCGTGTAGGACCCGTCGGTGTTGGCATTCTCGGCCTTAAGCCAAAGGCACTTGCGACCGAGGTTCCACGATTCGTAGTACCCGATGCGGGAGAAGATGGCCGGCGGCCCCGAGTTCTGCTTGATTTCGTTACCGCAGTTGGAGACGCACGTGCTCTCGAAGCCGGGCAGCTTGGTGCCAGGCCCGCCGCCCGGCGGCGCATGCACATCACAGTGGGCGGGGTAGGGACCGCAAAAGCCCCAGTTGCTGCAGCACGCCTTAAGGGGACACGGGTTCAGGTCCGTCATGTTAAACGGGCCTGTTGGGCGCTGAGTTCCCGGGACTGTAGGGCCGCACTCAGTGCCCTGTTGTGGTGGCGGAAGGGGCGATGCACCGGGACTCAGACACATGTTGTAGCCAGCCAGCATGCTACTGCACTGGATCCATCCCCACGTCTTGCCCTTATTGTACGACTCGATCTGGTCGACCGTCAGGCCATACTGCGTTGCCAGCCCTGCGCACGTGTCTGTGTTCTGGATCAGGTACGATGCGCAGGTACCGTCGGGATTCTGCGCGGGCGGATCTGGCTTGGGCGGTGTATACGGATCACCGGCGGAGCAGCAGACATAGTCGCCCACTTGCAGTGTCGAGCAAAGGTTCGGCTTGGGGTTAAATGTGGTGAAGTCGGATCCGCGGATGCCGCACTTTGCTGCGAGCGACGCGCATCCATCCCCGGCCACGACTTGGATGTACCTGCAGGTTGCGCGCTTGTGGAGGGGAAGGAAGGCGCCCCAGCCAGGGTGCTTGTGGCGGCTCCCATCCGCTCTTTCCTTGAGCCGGGGCGGTGAGCGAGACGCGAGTGTGCTGCTGTTGGTGCCTGCCACGCTGGTGAAATTGCCGCTGCTGCCGTCGTCGAAAGGAGCCGATGCAATGTCGTAAAGCTTGACAGGGAGCGTCTCCGAGACCGACGCTTCCGTCTCGTCGAGAGTGTCCTTGTGTCCAAGACAGGGCCGCCTTCTGGACCCACACGAGGTCGCGACTCTTGTCAATGGAAATGCCAAAGACGGTTTCCTCCTTGGTTGTCTCGCCGCAAAGCTGCGCGACTGTGCGATTGGCCATGGACGATTCACCCGAACCCAGCTGGAATCGCTCCGAGACGGCCTGGAGAGCCGACTTGACGGTTGGCTTGCCCAGACCGGGCCCGACGTACACGCCGACAACTGTCTTTTTGTGGTAGGCAGCCACAAATGACTCGTCGCAGTTGTCCTTGGTGCTGAAGAACTCGTCAAGTCCGTCCAACAGGCCCTGGATCTGGGCGCCATTGCCGATGCTGGTGCCGCCGCCAGACGTGAGGCTAAGTGCGCCGCTCGTCTCACGACCAGCAATGCTGCACGCGGGAGCAGTGTCCAGGCTGACTTGGAAGAGCGCGATGTCGGTCTTTGGGTTTTCTATTTCCGTGGCAGTGGCGTTGGCGATAGTCCTGTCCCCGGCAGCATCCGGGTCAGGTGTTAGGATGCAACTTCGAAGAAGGATGTCGGTCTTGGGGTCATCCAAAGCGAGCGGTACTGAGAAGTGCACGAGCATGGGGAGCTCGCACCGCGCAAGTCGATCAACGGAATGATAGGGCGTCCATTTGTGAACGTTGGCAAAGTCAACGCCACAAGGGAGCGGACAGTCGTGCTGATCAGGATAGTAGGTGATGGGGTCTGCAATGGGCGAGGGGTCGTCTTTCGAGGCCGGGTCAACGACTTGGGACCCGTCAAGGTCGACAGCGGCATGGGCAATGGCAATGCTCGCCGCCAAGCGCAGCAAGGCGCGGCTGGGCCTCATTGCTGCCACTGCGTTGGACGTCCGAAAAGAGTGACAAAAAGAGTGACAGGGTTGGAGAAGACATGGTGAGCTTGGACAAGAAGGACACAAATGTCGTTGATATGTATAACCCAGCCAGCGAGAAAGAGTGACAGAAATTCAGTGGTCGTCACCAGTTGTCGACGAAAGCGGTACGTACCCCTGAGTTCTAGGCCCGAAGACCGGGGATCAGCGGAAGCAGGGCAGCAAGGAGTCAAGGGTTGTATCGTCGTGCATGGGCGGTGCTATCCCGCTCTGTGCGGAGTACCTTTTGCGCTGGTCACAGCTGTGCCTCAGTATTGCTTGTGGACACAACAAATTAGGGGTAACGGGGTTACAGTCTAGTGGGTCACACAAGGCATAACAGCCGCGTAACTGACCTGGCTACTGTGCCCGAGCTGTTACACGAATCAACTTTGTCAACGACCCGGCCAACGTCACAATATTGATTATTCGACTCTATTTTGCTGAGCTAAACTACGACTCTGGCAGGGCATGTGAGCGGGATCATGGGGGGCGAATCACTCATTCACTGCAGGCTCTAGAATCGGCATGCATCGGATAGCGCTCCTCCATGGCTTTACGCACAGCCGCCAAGCACTCCTCCTTTCGATAGTTGGCCAAGTCGGGCCAGCCGTGCTCGCGGTAGATGTCCTGCAACATGGCAGCAAGGCCCTCACCATTGGGGGCAAAGCTCCACTCGGCGCTCACCACCGCGCGATGACTGATGGGCATCCACTGAAGCTTGATGAACTGGCCCTTGAGAATTTCGAAGAACTCTGGGACAGCCCAAGCGGTTGCATCCCGACGCCAGTCCAGCTCTTCTTCTCGTCGTTCATCTTGGGGCTCGTCGTCGCCGTCATTGTCGTCATCGTCATCGTCATCGTCATCGTCATCGTCATCCTCATCCTCATCCTCATCCTCATCCTCGTCCTCATCGCCGTTGTCACCGTGCTCGTTGTCAAGTGTCTCGTAGTCGACCGTCGTTGCGTAATGCGCGTTCTCGATGCTGGATGGACAGTTGTCCCAATGGATGATGCCATATTTTGTGTCGAGCACCATGATCGGAGTCTCACGTCCACCGCAGGTCAGACCGACAACATGAGCGGGCGCCAACGGGGCAAACACTCCACCTTCGGTGATGATGCGGAGATCCTCCGCAGTGCTGGGGCCCTCGGGGCGTGTGAGGTATCCAATGAGCTTCTGCCAGTCGGCGAAGACACAACCAGGAGCGCCCTCGGCATCGTCGCGGATGTACGGGAGATGGGCAAGCAGCGACAGGACCTCATCAGACTTGCCGAGGGGTGCTATCACGGCGCTGTCCGCATTCGTGATGCTGGGCCATCCTTCGGCAGGGGGCCAGATGACCTGGGTGTCCTTGAGGTACAGCTTGGTCAGGAACTCGTAATAGCTCTTGACCGCAGCGATTGTTGCGCGGCGCGAGTATTCCATGCTGTCGGGACTCAGGATCACACTCTGTTTGTAAGATTGTAGTCGAAGTCAACCCAGTTGGGGTGATTGAGGTTGGTTGCTTGTGTTGAAATGGGACACGAGAGACGGGAGGGAAATGAGACACACCGGGACCTTATACATGCCCATGGCCTCGCTGATCAAAACAGCCGCCCGGTGCAACCTTGTGCCAAGCGCCAGGGCGGCGTAGCGACCAAGTACCGTCACACAAACTCTAGAACCAATACCCGTTGTCTAATACCGACAGGGCTCCAAGCCCGCCGTTACATCGATGCACATCTCTAGCCCCGGATGTCTGCGCACCCCTTTTCCGGGGACCCTAATACTCGTCCCCGACGGATTTCCATTTTCGACTTTGGCAGCAAACAAGGCCTCCTGACCCCTTTTCACGCCAGATTCATCTTCAAGTCTTTTTCCAGCACGCTCCAGCTGGGAGGACCAAACAGTCGCTTCTCCAGTCGTTTCTGAACCTTTCGTCCTCCACCTCATTCTTCACCATGCGCTTCGTCGCCAAGTCATTCCTTCTCGCCGGGCTTGTCGTTGCCAGAGCCGGCGATGTCTTTGCCCGGTTCGCCGCCGACCAACCACCGTTGACGGGCCTCTTCGCAAGACAAACAGCAACGCCCACGACATCGACCTTGGCTCCTCCCGTCAACACCATCTCGGCGGATCCCTGGCACTGCGCGACGGAAAACGTCACGCAGTTTTTCAAAAACGCGCCCAGGCCGACGGGCAACGTCCTCAGCGGCATCCAGTCATTCGGCGCGGCGGCGGCGGCGCCATGCCGAGCAACAGCAACCGGCATCGACGCCTTCTACTGCAGCATCACAGATCCCAAGGGGTGGTGCGGGTTCACGACGGCCGCGCCTCCGGCCCTTCTCTCCAGCTACTCGACGTACCTGTCATCTGTGACTTCGTTCTGGAAGGCGAGCAGCTCGACCATGTCGGTTGTGTCGTACACTTGCCCTGTCGCTTGGTCGAAGCCCGATCCGGTACATGCGGAGTGGCTCAAGGTCGCGATGGCACATGCCGAGTGTTATATGTCTGCTCATCCGGAGACTAGCGCCACTTCGACTCGCACTGGGACGGCGGCGTCGAGTACAAGTACTCGGGCTTCTACAAGTGGGACTACTACGCATTGACAGACTCCCGTGGCACGTGTGTGCTGGATTGTTGGGATAGTTGCGGTGATGCTATACGCGTTTTTGTGATTCGTGTTTATGATATTCTGTTGAGCTTCTAGCACGATGAGAAGATTCTGTATTTATTTTATTTCTAGGTGGTGTTTACATAGCGGAGGGTCACATGTGGAATTTTGTGTAAATGCCATCTATTCAATTCATCGTCTTGCTTGCATTCAAATCATTGCTTTTCAAAAACTTCCTCAGAGTGAGCCACAAAGCACAGAAAACACAGACAGTCCCGCTGTCGTTTCCCTCTTTCCCTGCCCCTGATCTAGGTACCTTTCTTAACCGTTCAGTCATATGCGATATCCCCGCTGTAAAAGAGTGCCGAGGTCACCGGTTCTTTTTCTTGTTACATTAAGACAAACAGTCTTACGCGCCGCAAGTCTGCTTCGATTCTTTGAAGGATCCGCATTCTCGTGTACTAACGCGTATTTGATTAAACAAACCACCATCAAATTCTGTCTCTCACGATGCAACACCAGATTCCTCCGGTATACCCCAAGGGGAAAATAGTAGACGCCGCAGTTCTGCTCCAATATATTAGAGCAACAAGTGAGCCAAGACGAAAGCTATTCTACCTTGCCATCAAAAATCTGAAAATGCTCTAGTCCCACAGACCTGGTTACATTGGTGCCGAACCCAGACTTGACAGGGTACCCGGACGCGGTCTAGACAAAGCATTACCTTGTTACACAAACCCCAACGGCTAGGATCCTCTAAGCAGACCTGGCTTTTTTGAGCCACGAGGTTACATTGAAACAGTTGGGCGTTTGCTCATCTCGGGACCGCTGCCGCTGCCGCTTTGACTTTGAGCTGCGGCTGAGAAGGGAAGGTGACACAAGGGCCTCGGAGGTACCTTTGACGTTGAGCCCATCAGGGGTAGCAGGGCATGGAATATTGAATGCTTAGCTCTGAAGCGCGTAACGCAGATGTCGGACAGAACGCAATGGGATTTGTTGACGCGGCACGTCAGCGAGTTTGTGTGGTATCCCTGTGCATCTGATGAAAACAGCAAGATGGACGAGAATCAACGAGTTATTGATAGAATGGAGGCAAGTATATAATTGACTTTGAGGCCCAACTTTGTCGCCGTGGAAATTGTCCAACAAGCAACCCGGAACCGCATCATCCCATTCAGCTAGCTCCCTGCGTAGCATTCAAGATGGTGTCAACCCATTCTCTCGTTTCTTTGCTTTTGGGCTCGGCCTCCTTCACCAATGTGGCTTTCGGAGCTGCTGTAGGCCACATTGCTGCTCGGGATGGCCCGACACCTGGGCTGCCCTTTGACCCCAACACCACCGGCTTCTGCACGTGGTGGGTTGACCTGACATCGGCCACTACTTGTCAAACGCTCATCTCGGAGAACTTTATTACTTTGGACACCTTCCGGCGATGGGTGAGAAGCTTCACCACGACTTGATCTTGAACTGTTTGCTAACGCTTCTTCAGAATCCCTCCATCCCCGCGACATGTACCACCCTGCAGTCCGGACGGTCGTATTGTGTTGAAGCCGCTTTTGAGCCCGTTCCATCGACAACATCAACAACAGTCATCACCACCACCAGCACCAGGTCCACGACATCAACCACGCCTCCCCCGGCTACAACAACCCAGCCGTCCAACGGCATCACCACTCGTACGTGGCCATTCCCTGCTTCACCTCCTCTTACTCGTCTCTAATGCTTCACAGCACTTCCAACCCAGCCCAACCTCGTCAATAACTGCGACGCCTTCTACCTGGTCAAGCCCGGCGACTCGTGCGACGCCATCGCAGCAGCCAACCGTATCACCCTCGCCCAGTTCCTAGCCTGGAACCCCGCCGCCGGCTCCACCTGCTCCGGCCTCTGGGCAAACGCCTACGCCTGCGTCTCCATCATCGGCGTCGACCCACCTCCCCCAGCCACCACCACCACATCGGCCGGCAACGGCGTGACAACCCCCGTCCCAACCCAAGTTGGCATGGTCTCCAACTGCAATAAGTTCCACTTTGTCGCCTCCGCCCAAACCTGCGCGGTCATCGCCTCTCTCTACTCCATCTCCACCACTCAGTTTACACAATGGAACCCCGCCGCAAACGCAGATTGCTCTGGTCTCTGGGCGTCCACGTATGCGTGCGTGGGTGTCATTGGGACGAATCCTACCCCGTCACCGACAACGACAACACCGACGGGTGTGGCGACGCCGACGCCGACGCAGCCGGGGATGGTGAGCGGGTGTAAGAAGTTTGCGTTTGTGAACCCGGGGGATACGTGCGCGGCGATTGCGAGTAGGAGTGCGATTACGGTGAATCAGTTTGTGGCGTGGAATACGGGGGTTGGCGGGACGGCTTGTACGGGCTTGTGGGCGAATACGTATGCTTGTGTTGGAATTTGAGGTTTGTACTTGTACAATACATGTATCAAGCAGCGCTTCTATGTACAGCTTGGTAATCTGCGACGAATCTGGGCACACGAAATTTCCTTTTTCATTCTTAATCCTAAGCTGGGGTAATCTATAGCTGATTTATCCTAAGCTTTCCCTAATTCTTCCTTAAACTTATGTTATCTTAAATATAGTTACTGTATAGCCTTGAAGGCCTATTTCCTGTCTCACGAATTAAGGCTTCCTGTTAATAAGACATAAATATAAAGATTTGTGCCGTAGAGCCTTGCAAATCAACCTGTAGTGGTCAATAGGGTGAGCCACTAGTAGACAGGTAGAGTGGGAGATCAGCCGGTGGAACAGGATGGCTTAGTAGTGGATTTGGGTATAGTTGGTTGTATCTTCCATCTTCCAGCTAGTGTTATAAAGGTATTAGGCTGAATTAGGAAATTCAGGCGGTTATATAATGTAATTAAATCGCGTAACTAGGTGATCCCCCTATGTCTCCTGGCCCATCCGAGTCATAACCACAAAATAGAGCAACAAACCCCCTCGCCGTATGGGCAGGCCCAGTGCGCGAACAAGCTGGGGAAATACATCAATAGACAACAAAGAAACCTCACGGATGACAGCATGGCGGCCATTCGGACTGCTTCCAGCAAAACCTCCTTCAGCATCCAGGCAACACGTCCCCTGAAAATTATAAGCCATCATGGGGTCTCACCACGTAGGTTGAATATGTGCTCGCTGCTTTTGACTGGCGGGACTACCATTTTCAGTATACTCACTGGACCAGATTGTACACCTTGGACAACAAGGGGAGAAGAGGGGGGAAAAGGGAAGACTGAGGTAAAGGGCCTGAGGCATCGAACAGTCGAGCCTCTCGGAGGTAGGAACAATATACGAAGGCTTGGGCCTAAAAGAAGAAAAAAGATCTCTTATCTCCATGCGAAAACGCGTCGTGAAGGCCTCCGTTTATGTAGTACTTCTGTGCACAAAGTGGGCGGCGTTTCAGCTCCTCACGCTTGTCCCGATTGTGCAACTTGCATGAACGCCGTCCAATGAAAATGCGAAAAACGACCAATCCGATTTCCCCAGCTTTTCACTCACAACATCACTCGTGGTTGCATCGATAACGGCAGTCACAGCTGAACCACCTCTCCGAGCGGCAGTTTGGACCGTGGCTTGGCCATTTGTGGAGAGACCCACTGGGCTTCCAGGGCTTGACAGACCACCACACAGATAGATTTGGTGGCATTTCTGTCAGAAACACTGCACACTGGATTCGGTAGAATCGGTGGGGGTTGTATCCGTAACTACTTGATTGTATTGCTTGTGTGTTTTTGGATCTCTGGCTTTGTCGGCGAACGTTTCACAACCTCCGGCACCAGTAGCGCACTCCTCTTGCAAAATCGCTGCCGGCAAGCTAAAAGGCGTAGAGGGGATCCACACGGCCAAATTAGCCAATAAAATCCCGGAAAATCCCGGCATATTGACCTGCAGGATTTCTGGGGTTGCAAACGCCGGCGAGAGTCTGTTACAGAAGGTTCAGGGCCAAGCCACACGCAATGGCCGAGCTCACGCGCGGCCCGGTTCCAAAATAGAGCCGTAATGTTGATCCTGATGGGGTTTTTTGGTGTTGAGGGAGTTATAAAAGCTAGAAAACCGACTTCTTCTGCCTGTCGCTCTCCATCAGCACCACTTGCCCTCATTCTGGCATACCCTGTACCCCCATCGTTTAACCATCAAGGTGAGCGATAGAGTTCCTGCAGGAGGAACTTCTCGATAGCTGAGGGCTTGGGAACGGGGCATCTGAGCAGGCATTTGCGGCGGCATTGCGGCCATACCAGGAGGAAGTCCTTGCGAGACCATGATGCCGAGGTCTGGATACCAGGGCGGCGATACCCTCCTCCAAAATCTTGAGACCCCATTGCTGTCTTATATAGCTAGCGATTACCATAGAAATCTGGACTGGCGGCGGCTTCATGCTCGTAGATTCCGGCGAGGGCTGTTAGATTCGATCATCATGAAGTGGGCAAACGTGGTCGAAATCTGGTCATGGTGATGCTTGTGTTTGGACCGGAAAAACCATAGTTCTTTAGATATGTGGCTTGCTGCGGTGCCTTCAAAGTCTAATGAAAAAAACGCTCCAAAACTGAACCAAACAGGATTCATTTTGAACGGAAAGATTACGTATTGTGCATTGGAATAAGGTGTAAATTTGGAGTACGGAATGCGCGAAATTTGCCGCTCTCTTCCAGTAATGCAAGCCAGTTGCATGCATTATCGAGCCGGTCGCCGGAGACAAACTGGGCCTAAGCTTCGCCTATCCTGGGTTCTTCCAGTGGTTGATGTTTAGCAGTAGAATTAGAGAGGGAAAAAAAAACTCATTCTAGCCCCAATACAATATAGCGTTTCATCCGAGCTGGACAATACTTTTGATGTGGATATCCGTACTAATTCTGCTATTATAAGGTGGGGATGGACTAGAAGGCGGTCAGTCAGGCCTTAGCTTCTTTACCATAGTCATCGAGCCAAGCCCCACGGTCAATGTTATGTGCATGTTGTGGCTCTATCTCACCCAGCTCACCTAGGCTGACACCCTTAAAGTGGGGCCCTGGGTAAGGTCCGAGGAAGCCCCGAACACAAATGCTATCGGATCTATGGTCAACCCCTATATCCCATCTACATCTTACCCCGACGCCGCAGCTCAGAGCTGTCATGGTCCGGTGGGCCCTAGTTTTCTAAAACTCGCCGTCTCGGTCATGTCGTGGGCTGGTTGTACCGGAAAGAGTTGACGACTCGGGTCCTCTCGACAGCACTGCGTCGACAACGATTTATATGATGGTGTAAGTGGCCAAGGTGCGTTAGATGGGTACTTGTCGTCGAAATCCAGGCAACAGCAGTTATTGGGGTCGAAATACCGCGTCTCAGGAATCGTTCCGGGGGCGGCTTGGGAGATAATGTATTCGCCTGCAACCTTGCGTAGTTCACGTAAGCGGGCGGCCAAATCCTCTATAGTAGGACGCTTAGAGTCAGGCAGAAGGAGATGCCCCGTCCACGTCATGTGTATCCCTGCGCGGTGCTACACCCAGAAGAGGACAGCTGATGGGTATATTGTTGGTTTATCGAAGTCGTAATGCCATACCTTCTGGGAGTTTCCACTACGTGCCATTCGACATACAAGACATTGTTACTATGACGTGTCTGGGCTGATGAGATAGCGAAAAGCCTTGTTATACGCCGATTTTTTCGAAACCGGGATTGCCTCGCAGCCAAGGAAAACATGGGCTCCTCTCTGGCACAATCGAAGGGTTGTGGTGCCATTAGCGGAAGGAGTGGTCTGAGAAAAGCCGCAAAAACACCGTGTCGGCGCGGCGGAGGCATTGAATACTGGTCGGGTCGAGAAGTTTTATAATCGTGAGGAGCAGCTCCTCGGGGAGGCCGAGAAGTTTGCTTGCCATAGTCTTGTCTATCGCTATGGAGAGGTGTGCATAAGAAAGCGATCAAGGACACACTGCGTTAAATGGAGGCGCTCTCTAAAGTCGGTCGATTTAAGGTCTGGTGCTGTGGTCAATTCAACCTCTTAGACATGACCGCGGATGCAATAGATGTGATGTATTTTGTTGGATTGGGTGTTTCTGTCTCACATTAGTCGACGCCCCTTTTCAAGTCGGCGCTGGCAGCAAAGGGTCGTGTGGCGTGCCCAGCAATCTCACGATGATGCGTCAGGGCTTTATATGGCAGAGACTGCGCACATGTGCCCAGACCGATATCGCTGAAATTCTTGATGCGTCATCAACAAGTAGAACCCAAACACCAGACTCCTCCGCTAGCCCCAAAATAGATTACAATGCCATCATCTAGCACACAACACTTTGGCCACGCCACTCCTACTACTCCTCACTATCAACACATTCCCTTTCCTGGTCTCCTTCACTCGCGATTGGCCAGCAGGCTAGACTCGGACCTCGACGCCTGGCGCAGCGCTTGACGACGTCTGCGTGGCGCAACCTGTTTCTCTTTCTTCGAAGGGGTATTCTTCTCCATCCTAGATAGAAGACGCTTATTGATGATCAAATCATCATGTGTCGTGTCGTGGCCTTGCTTGCCATTGTTGTTGGGGGACTCAGTGGCTATGATGAAGTCCTTCTTGGGTGCAGCAACTGGGACAGGGGAAGAGAAGTCTTCCACAGCGTTGGCGAGATCTTCGCACTTGAATGAGTACTTGTTGAGTGGGCTGCTATTGATGGCGGGGCTCGAGGAGACACCGGCGTTGTCGACACGATGACGATACCAGCTCTGGCTGAGTGCGGTGGGCGAGTTCATAGGAAAGACTGGAAGCGAGATGTTGGTGATCCTGATGTTGGTCGTCGGGGTGTGGGAAACGGTGTCGTCTGAGTCCACACTGATCTCGGTATCGGGGGAAGCGGCGCGGTCGTTAGGGGCGATGTTGTCGAAGATCGACGAAGTCGCGCTACAAGTAAAGAAGGGGGATTAGCTGAAGCTCATGGAGTACATGTAGCGCATTGTAAAGGGATCCCTACCTCAGAGAAGAGCTGCGAGAGCGGCTCTCGGCATCCATGAATTCGGGAAGAGCTATGTACTCTAAAGCAGCGAAGAAGTCGTCGTGACCATTCTCCTCGGTCTCAAGAACGCAGGCGTGATGATTATCATCGCTGTTGTTGCCCTCCAGGCCGAGGGAAACATGTTCGACAGCCGATGCCTGGATGATATTAGTTGACTCGAAGCCACCAAGCTTGATTTTGTCATCAACTTGGATTTCGTCGGCGAGGGCAGTGCGCAGGATCGGGGCGCGGGCACTCCAATCAACGCGGCCTGTGTAATACCAAGGTCAGTGGCTGCTCTGGAAATGAACTAATCTGAGAACAGGACTCGATGGCGACAGTCGCTGTATTGAAGATGAGGGTGAATCACAAGCCCGACTTACCAATGGTGTAAATGACGGAGAGGAAAATGGCCTTTGTGAAAATCGATGCTGGAGTGCCGAGTGTGAAAGCGGCAAGGCAGCCGAGAGCGGTGACCGCACTGCGTATTGTCAGTTCCATTTCAGTATGGTCGCATTGGGCTTGACTAACCGAGACATAGACATTGTGTCGGACAACAAAGCGACTAGGTGCTTTCTGAGCGCGGGGCCAACGTAGACTCGAAATGGTCGCGACAAAGAAAAGAGGACTCGACCGATGAGAAGTCGGAGATAATGAAGTGAGAAATAATCGACAGCGATAGCAATCCAGGCGAGTCTAGTCGGGAGGCTGAAGAGAAGGTGTGCAGAGATGTTGTCTTGTCTCGAGTCGCGATGATTGTAGGAGGGAGAGATGGAAGATGGTTCCCAGCGATGGGCGGTCTGCACTTAGTTAGCAAACCAGAAGTCGGCAAGTGTTCAATGCATATCTCATGGGAATTGCCATTCACTTTCATGCTCACTTCCCCGTCGTTGCCCAAGGATACTGCCCCACTGAGTCGCGCCAGCTTCCGCGTCACAACATGGTCCGGAATCCCATACTGTCCCACCTTTGGCTCGGCCCCCGGAAGCGCTGCTGCTGTTCTCAAGCGGTATGTCAAAAATAAAAATGCTAAGGCGCTAAAATGGCCGTCTCGCTCGCGTGGCCACTTGCAAAACCACCACTTTCTAACACTTTCAATCCATCACTGCAAGTCACACAAGGTTTTGATTTATAATAGCTAGTAAAGCTGAAGTCCTAGAAACTAGGTTTATCTTTTGACAGTACAACGGTTGTATTTAGATACGTGGCTGGAGATTTGGGTTTTCGTCGAATTAGCTGGTATAAGAAAGGGTCAAACCAACAAGCTGCCCACTTGGTGTCTGACCAAATACGCAGTATGCCAGGACCCAGAATCTCACACATTTGTCGCCCCACTTCCCTCTCCTTGTCCCGATATCTGGCCAGACCCCGCATCTCAATCCCACCAACCATCAACACACTGTCCACACCCCGACACCTGCGACCATCGACAAAAGCCATGGCGCCCATCACCGCCTTCGACGTCAGCGTCGACCTCCACCTCCGCGGGTTGCGCATGCTCAAAACTCTTCTCATCAAAGGATCCTCCCACGCAACCGCCGCAATCCTCCCCTTGGCCAAGTTTCCCAACGACACCGCGTCGCTGGCTTTCCATGCCCAATCCTGCACCAACCTCGCCACTAGTGCACTGAGCCTCCTGACCCGCGGCGAGCAGGAGGCGCCAGTTTGGACGACTGAGGGCGCGACGCTCGAGCAGCTCATTGCCAACGTCGACAAGGCCATCGTTCAGATTGAAGGGGAGGTTGCCAAAATGAAGCCTGCTGATCTGGAGGGTGTCGAAGAAAGAGAGCTTCAGGTGACGTATGGAAATGGACAGACTGCAGCTTGGGGCGGAAGGGGGTATATCCTGGGGTATAGCCTCCCTAACTTCATGTTCCATTTGTGCATGGCGTATTCGGTGCTGCGCAGTCAGGGGGTGGATGCTGGGAAGATGGATTTTTTGATGCCTTTTATGGTGGGGGTGGCTCCTGGGTTTTGACCTCAAGGTGTCACTCTATTGATAGGCTCTACCTAGACGGTTTGTTGGACATGTATGGGCGAGAATGGACCATTATCATTCAAGACATGGATCGTGGAAGACCCTTCACATTGGATGGGTTGAATGCAGCTTCGGTCCCAGTTCAGCAAATGGCATCCGTGATCAAGGAAGTACCTCAAGAAAAGACCGATATCGCTTTCAAGAGGCAAGGCACCCGGGACTCAAATCTACATCCCTACCTTCCTCGCAGAAAAAGCACATCTTCCCTCGCAGTTCATTTGGGCTGGAATGTACCACACACTAAGGCTCCCGGTTTGTCAGCCCCCAAGACTGCTACTTCTATCCTTTTAGAGGATGTGTACATTGCACCGCCGCATAGATCTGCGCACTGCCCTATGCAGATCCTGAATGTCAGATAAATTACAAATGCGATACGTTCCTCAAAAACAGATGCGTGCTAACGCTCCAAACAAAGAGGCGCCCATTCCTGGCGCTAATTTCTAGTGACTGAATACGATGCTCGCATTCGCTTGTTCGGACTCAAGGCAGGGATTGTCGGGATTGCTACCGAAGCGCACAGCCCGAAACAAGCCCCCAGTGGCTCCCAATTTTGGAGGCACCGTCATAAAACAAGTCCTTTACTCAAGCCGTGGAGTGTTGTGCGTTCATAGCTCCGTGGTTCTGGGACATATAATCGACGAGATATTGAGGTCCAAATTACCTAGTCAGCTTGTACATACAAGCTTTCTCCATCACCACCACTCGAGACTCACAATTAACAAAATGGAGAAGCCAAATTCGACGAACGGTGCTGCGGCGCTGACCACACGTCAAAGCCACAGCAAGAACGGTAGCAGCACACCAATTTCGCCCAATCCCGGGAATATCGACGAAGTCGTTGATACAGCGGAAACATCGATTCCCTTAACCCCGAGCGACCCGCGATCCGCAGCAGAGAGGCCATTACTACACCACATCCCGGCGGAGACCACACTTCCAGCAGCAAGAAAGGGAATAGGGAGCTTCAACAGCTGGTGGTGGTGGGAGATTGCATCAGCGAGTTTAAGCGTCATCTGCATGATCCTGCTGCTGGTTTTACTCCTCCAGGTCGACAGTCTGCCGCTGGAGAGCTGGACGCTGCCGATCCAGGTGAACTCACTCGTTGCCGTCTTCACCACCGTGGCAAAAACGTCCATGATGGTTCCTGTTGCAGCCTGTCTGAGTCAGCTCAAGTGGAGACATTACCTGCACCGTTCCGACCGACTGCACAACTTGCAGCTGTTTGACGATGCTAGTCGTGGTCCCTGGGGTTCGACCATGCTGCTGCTAAACCTGCGCCGGCGCGCCATTCTGAGCTGGGCTTTTGCCTTCATCACCATTGTTGCTCTGGGGATCGACCCGAGCGCACAGCAGATTCTGGACTTTCCTTCGCGGGAGGTCGAGCTGAGGAACGTGACGGCGATACTGGGACGTGCTGAAAGCTATAGCTCGAAGGCATACGTTCAAGGAAAATTCAGCAAGTCCAGTCTCCTCACTATGCCTAGTTTTCTACCGTTTATGGATAGGTATTCAGTGGTACTAACTGATACTGACAATGGACAATAATAGCCAACTCTCAGGTGCCGAATCCAGACCTGCTCAAGCTGCAAGCCTCCATCATCAATGGCCTATCGGGCGACATCTTCCAGCCGACGCTCGAGTGCCCATCACCAGCTACGGCTTGCTCCTGGCCAGAAATAAAAACGATGGGCATATGCAGCACGGTTGAAGATGTAACTGCCATCACGGCGGCCAACTGCACTGGCAACACCTTTGGCCAGCTCAACTGCACCTACACCTTCCCCGACTATGACGACCATCTCGACCCGCTTGAGATGACTTACAACAAGCAAGAACAAACCTTCGGTCCCGCCAGTTCCCTCTTCTTGTCAACATCTTCCACCAGCTTCGCTGACGACTCTGGCCAATTCCTTGCCTTTGCCGCTGTCAAAGTCACGGACAACAACATGCCGGGCAACACGACCCCACCATCGACCAGCACCTACCGCGCTAGCCTCTTCTGGTGCGAGCTGACGTTCTCCTCGCCAAGCGCGGCACCTTCCGGCCTCTCCCCTTCTTCCCGCCAACCCACTTCGACCGAACCGCTGATCTTCGCGGAGATAAACTCTACTTCGGGCTCTCCGACGATCATCTACACCGCGGGCGCATTTGAGGACGCTGGCCCGAGGAATTACACCGTCACCAGGAGCTTCAACAACGACATCTGGTCGTACCTCGGCGTGGGCCTGCTCTCGCGCTCCGTGATCACGCATCCACTCGCCGGGAAGCCTAGCGACGAAGTCCTCGACATCGCTTCCTTCCTCTACACGACGGACCTCGAGACGGCCATCCCTAACCTCGCAGCGACGCTGACGAACCAGATGCGAAGCGTCGAGCCCGGGGACAACACCGAGGCCCAGCAGGTTCGCGGGACCGCCTTCTTCTCCGAGACGTACATCAGCGTGCGATGGGGCTGGTTGGTTTTGCCGATGGTGGAGATCATGCTCGTTGCGGGCTTGCTGGTTGCGGTGATTGTCGCCACGAGACACGAGACGCTGGTCAAGGAGTCGGTTCTCGCCTATTTTGTGTACGGGGCGGATGAGAGGATAAGGGGGGGCTTGGAGGCAAATAGTACCGCCGCGGTTATTTCGGGAGACGAGATGGCCGAGGCGGCGAAGGGCGTTGACGTTAAGCTGATGAAGGATGGGAACGGTGCGCTCAGGCTCCGTAGGGGGTAGTGGGTGTGGAGCTGTTTGGTCCTTAGTCTTCGTGAAGTTTATTTGTAATGAGTAGCGTGTGTAGTGTCGTGTAGCTGTGGTCCCAGTTGATTCGGGGGATGCCGAGTGGCATGACGTCAACCACGGCGGTAGCATCTGTGTGTCTCTGGCCGAGAACATATGGGTGCGGTCGGCAGAGCTGGAGATGAGGGTGTTAACGCCGATCTTGGTGCCATATGTGGTGATCTCAGCGGTTGAGCCGAGCGGCAGCTGGCCGACACGGGGGTAGCGTCGCTCGCCCTGGAATCACCCGACTGACTCAGCTTACCGGCGAATCTAAGTTCTTTGACGCCGTCAACTGAGTGACCGACTTCCTCGAGGCATCAGGCCACGTCCCGGTTACCAGGCATGTGGCCCAAGTTGATGAATTTCCGCGACAAGGCCGTGACCGACAGCACCCTTACCGACAGGATGTTGCAAGGCATCACAGCACGGCTCGAGGGTCAAGACAGGAACGTCCAAACCATATAACTAAGGGCTCTGAATGCAATTCCCACTCTTCTGAGCCGGTGAGGGATCTCTGTTCTCCAAGATCCTGTGGCATTGACACAAGCTCCTCGCTCTACCATGTCCCGGTATTCCCAAATGATGCATCTGCAGTCTCCTGGCTCCCGTCAGGGCTCTTGGACACATACCCCAAGCCGGACGACTTTTTTGCGCTTCCAGGCTGCTGGTCGTGCTGGATATCCTCGCCTTGCATGATGTTATCCAACAAACACCCTTGGTCATAGCCAATTTCCTCACCACCTAGCATTGCGGAGACGTCCAGGAAATCAAAACCCATCCCTGGGAGCCAGAAGCCCTCTTCGACAGCTCCACTTACCTCATATCCCTCATTCGGAGCGGAGGAGGGTCCAGCTCGAGTCCCAGACGCGGACTCGCGAAACTCTCGGAACGCGTCGGTAATCAGGGCCTTGACGCATGCCGTAGCCTTCCTTCTCATATTCTCTTCCACAGTGCTCAAATCTACTTCTAGCTCTCGACTTAGAGCTTGGCGGAGGCGTGGTGGGACTTCACGGAGCACATATTCCTCGCACTCATTTAAGTGGTCCAATTTGCTGCGGTGATCGCTGTCCTTCGCCGCAGCGGCAAGTTCGCCGTAATCATAAACTGGTGCAGCATTTCAGCGATACGTGTCATCTGTAAGGGCAGCCACCTATCCCGGTGCGTTCATTGCGATGGATACCCCTCAATGCGTACCAACAAAGAGGTAGGTGCGTCGCCTTGGAGCTACCACATTGGCTGTCTGGGCAAACTTCGAGAAAGCACGGTACCTCTGGTAGGTAATCTGCAGTGGGTCACTCTCTTTCGCTCCGGCCTCAGGTATCATCAATGCTGGTGGCAGCCTACCACTCCAGTCTTTCCAGCCAGGACTCAGTGCCCGACCAGAAAACTGGCGAGATTCCTTCCCGACATCCCGTCCCCAATGCTGACTTACTGTTTGTCGTAAGTCCTTTGAACCTAGTTTGGTACCTCACTCTTTCGACTCTGGCTCGCGTTTCTCCCCCCGATTCCCGTCCACGGATCTCTAGAACAATAAGGGATAGCGCCCTTCATCCCGCTGTGACCTCAATTCCCCTCCGGGCGTGCTTCCATGCTCCGAAAATTGCGGAGCGGCCTACCTCACCTCCGCTCAACTGGCACTAGAAAGATCACCCATTTCCCGACGCTGCACTTTGAGCTTTTCGTCGACTATCTCCATCCAGTTGGCACCAGAGCGAGCACCCACCCACTCCCCGACGCTGCATTTCCAGCCTCGTCGTCGACTACCTCCAAATGCCGACTCTCCGCCCTACCCTCCGGCGTCCTTCTCCGACTTCTTCCTCGAGGCCCAACGCCCCGACGCCATTCCTCGCCCCGACACCGTTCTTCGCCGCACCACCTTCTTCCCGCGACACAGCCAAGAGCAAGACACTCCTCGTTGCATCGACCGTCCCCAGTCTGGCAAGACGCACGAACACATCCGTTCAGCTGGCACCAGAACGAGCACCTACCCACTCCCCTAGGACGCACATCAAGCCACGTCGTCGACAGTCTCCCTCAGTGCAGCGGCCAGGAAACATGGACCAAGCAGCTGTTGGGGCAATTCAACACGCCGTTCGGGTTCGTTGTAGCTGTCCCATGTGATAGTGGGGGTGGACAGCGGCGACATTATATAGTCGGTACTGGTTTGTTGTTCGGTATAGTGCTCGTGGAAATCCTAGTTACTTCACTGTCAGCGTGTGGTGATTGTGTCTGCGGTCGACCCTTCAAAAGTCACCCATGCAAATCTCCGGGGACTAGCTAATTCTTATGCGGCACTGTTCTCATCACAAAACTTGATCAGCTATCAACAAACGACAAGTAGCTTGAGCTTGGACTCAATACGGGGTCAGATGGGCCAGCTGCTGGCCGATCCGATGTGTCGGGAACAAAACCATATTCATTTTGTTGATGAAATCCAACCTAGTTATGAATACCTAGTAAGAACGTCAAAGAGTCTCTATATGGGCACTTAGGAGTTATTAGAGATTACATGTCATTTATTTTCCATTGACAGGAAACTTTAACCAGGGGGATTAAAAACAGGCCTCCGAGGCTATGCGACAGCTGTGTATAAGATAACCTTAGCTTAGGGAAGAACCAGGGGGCATAAGGAGTATTTGCTCTGCGAATTGTCTACCACTGGAGCCCGTCAACTTCTTTCACCAATTCGCGCATCAACAGCCATATTCAGTCAGGTAGCTGAAGTACGAGTGCTACCTAGTACTAGTAGTGAATTCCACCTGAGAGATCTATCTTTGTTCTTGCTGCTACACAACATTCTTTCCGCTGCTTGAAAGCGCTATTACACCCCGAAAGAAACCACCCTGCCCCATTCTTCCCTCAAACACCTCGACCAAGCCGCTCAATTAATTGCCTTCGTAGTCACTGTAATCCTCCCCCCCTTCCCCTTCATACTCCAGGTCTCCCCCATTATACCACCCTCCATGCTTCACCGACATATGCTCGTAAATCTCCTCCTCCGCGACCTCCTTTCCACAAAAGAAACACCAGTGAGCGCCACACCCCTCGACCGGGCACTCAATATGGTCGCAGCCACCCGCCTTCTCCGTTGCAGTCTTGCACTGGGGACACTCCTTGATGGTAGTCAAACCTTCCCCCCCATCCTGAACGCAACCCTCACATGTCCAGTCTGATAGTTCCACCGGGCCTGCGCCAGCCGCGCATACACGCTCCATGTACCGCTTGGCAAACCCGCAGGATACACACCAGGCGTATATCCACCCCGCCTGGGACTCCTCGACTGCGTTCTTCAGCCCGCCCAAGAACTTGAGCTCTGCGGGGATCGAAGCCTGGGGAGCAGGCTGACGGCGGCAGAATGGGCAGCACAGAGCGGCAGCGTTGATGACGCGGCCACGGGCATTGATACCGTACCAGGCACTCATGCATCCCTCGCATATCTCTTGCTTGCAGCCGGAACGCCCGCATGCCAGCCGCATGTCGCGCTTCTTGAGGTCGCTAAAGCAAAGACCGCAGGTGCCTTGCTCGACCTTCCGCGAGACTACCCATCCCCGAAGACAGTCAATGAGCTCTTGTGGGTTGCGGACCAGCTTCCCCTTGATCCTGAGCTCCGGGTCCTCCGTGGCTTGGGGTAGAACCCTGACTTTGTCGGTAAACCCATCGAACTTCGCGGCGGAGATGACGTGGAACAGAGATCTTCCTGAGAAGGGGTGCTCGATTTTCTTGTCGGTGTTCTGGAGAAGCCAACCCGACTTTTCGTTCTCTTGAATCAGGTTCTCGGCCGAGGTGTCTTCGTCGATGATGGTTGTCTTTCCGCTTGTGCATCCTACGCACTTGAATGATGTCTTGTCAAAATCGACAGGGCGGTATTCCTCCGGCCAGATTATACGGCTCAAGCAAGTGCTGCACTCGACAAAAGGGGCCGCTTCCCGGTGATTCCGACAGAAGTGGCACTTGGGGCGGACGTTGAGGTCTTCCACAAAATAGACGATATATTGCGCCCGGCAGTGCGCCATGGAGCACTCAACCCACGTGGCTGGGGTTGCATCGCTGTCTTCTTTCGAAACATGTCCATGTGTAAGACGTTGGCGAGCGGCATCCTTCTCAGAGTCTGCAATCCGAGCGTAGGTACCAGGCACACACATTCCGCAAACTCCATTGTTGGACATGATGGTCACGGACCTGGGATACTGACACTGCTTACAGACGGCGATGGGTCCAATGGACATCCTGGCTCGGTCCGGGTGCCAACCGATTTTGGCGGTGAGGGTAGTCTTCAAGTTAAACTCAAGCATCTTGTACTCAACCAGCGTCCTGAAGAGTTGGCGGTGGTCCTCGCTCAAGATCTCGCGCGTTTCGTTTGCAGCGGACTTCCTGCTGCGCACCTTCTCATCCGCCTCTACCAGCAAGCTAAGACAGCTGGTATTCCAGGTCTCGGGGATATCCAAGGTTCTCCAGTTGTCTTTCCACGCATGCAGCTCCTTGAACGCCACCTCCTCCAGAGGCGATATCCCCATACGTAAGCTGAGGGCAGCAAGAAGAGCTGCTGGGCGGGCCGCCAGCAAGGTTCCCGGCACCACACAATGTAGCAGTACCTTCCAAAACTGGCGACCATATTTGTTGTCCGCTAGGGCTAGCGGGATTCGAGGAATCTCCTCAAGAGGAACATTCTTGATGTGAAGCGGGAGGTCATTTTCTGACCCAACATATGTTAGACGCGTGAGAACCCGGCCGAGGCGACGCAGAATCCTATGGTCGCAAGATCGGCCAATCTCCAAGAGCTCGTCTCTTGTTAGCTTAGTTTCCCCATCCTGCGCAAAGTCCAAGGTCGGATCCATGAACACGCAGGGGTATTGCTCGGTACTCGGGACCGAGTTGAGAGCCTGGAGAATCTCGGCAGCACGATCATAAGATTCCTCAAGCCACGCCTTCAGACTCTCTTTTTCAGACCCCTCGGCCTTGCTGACTTGAAGCCCAAAGTCGGTGATGAGAACGTCTCGCATGGGATTGAGCCTGTCGTTGCAAACGGCGCGCCAGAGGCTTCCAAAGACCGGGTTGAGAGTGATTGCTGCAACGTCCTTCTGAATGAGCTCCCTCATCTTTTCGGTTACCAACTTCTGGTACTCGGAGTCCGTGTGGTACCGCTTGGAGAAGTCCGTCAGTTTTGGCTCCCGGTGGGGGATGAGATGGGCCAAGTTCTCTAGCGAGAGAACATCGTTGGTGAGGTTCACCTTCTGCTTCTCATCCAAGACGTTGGAATGCTTCCCTTTAGGGTCCGGAATGAACTGTCGCGCATGCTCACTCTCCTCGGACGTAACCTGGCCGATCAGCGTCTTGTCCTTGTAGAAAACAAGTTTCGCGATTTCCTGCGAACTCCGCTTCGCCCCCTCCTTCTCCACGCCCATCCAAGCGAGGAGAAGACCGATGGTGAGTTCCGAAATGTCTTTTGACCCCATGTTTTTCTTCAGGCGTAAACAGGTTCCGCCGGTAACTTCGGACAAGAAGGTGTAGGGGAGAAGGGTTGCTGCCGCAGTGTGGTCATTCGACGGCTCAATGAAACAAAAGACTTGGGCACGCTTCTCTCCAGTCGCGAGTGCCCAGGCCCCCGTAATCCAGTCTGCAAAGAGCGGGCCCGAACGTCCGTACTCCCAAGATCCTTTCAGATGCATCTTTTCCATCCGATAGTTGTCGCCTGCCGTGCTCGGCATATGAGGAGGGGCGTCGGTGTACAGAAGGATGAGGGTCTTCGCATCAGAGCTCATGACCTTGTACGCATGGGCGAGGCCTGTCTTGGTCGCCTCGGGCCAGTCGCCTCCGTAGTTGGCGTGGAGTCCCATGGAAAAGTCCAGCAGCTTCTGCTGGGTGGTCTCGCTGTCGCCAGCGTGGCTGTGCCAGCCAGACCAGTTGGTGATGGGACCTCCGCAGTAGTCGCCGTAGGCCATGACGCCGATGCGCGAGAAGCATCCGGTGAGGGACGATATTCGGATGATGTCCTGGAGGGACTTGCTGAGGGAGCGGAGGTAGGTCGCCATCGACGCCGTCTGGTCGATGAGGATGAGGATGTCGTACTCATCGGTAGCCATGTTTGCGATTGTGGCGATGTTGCCAGCCGATACCTCACCGTCAAGACGGTCGGCGAACGGGTGAGGTGCTGGAAGAACGGTCGCAAGCTGTAGCAAGCTCGATAAAACACCGGGAGTGCGAGTTCGAAGGCCTTGGGTTTCAGGAGTAGTGTTTGGAACGGCAAGACCTTACGCACTCCCCAAAAGATGAGCAATAAAGATTCCGAAGGCAGAAACGGGGGGCTGGTCTTTTGTATGTAGCTGCATGGCTCATCCAGGACGTCCAGGGTCCTTTCCATGCACCAATCGCAGGCTGCACTAGTGCGCCATTGTTGCGGGGGGGCCTTTCTGGCCGGGTGACTCCGTTTTGATTCAGCGGCTTCGTTTGAGTCAATGAATCGAAGTGGTCCTCAAAACGTTATTTCTGAATAGAGCGTTCAATTCAAGCTTTGGCAAACATTCGGTGCCATGCACTGTGCGCAAGATGTAAGGCAGTGAGTGTCTCGGGAATTACCCTGTGACTCCAACGGCGGCGAGAGTGTCACACAATGGCTCCGGTTCCACTCTGAGGACCGAGGACCGAAATTGAGGTAATCTTGCGATTTCGGGTGACAGTGGATAGCGGAAACACCGGAGTATTTTACTTTACTTCTTTAAGTAGTCTCTTCGTAACTCAACCGTTGTCAGCCTCTGCGTTGTTTCAGACCATGCTGCACCTGTTCCCGCCACGTACATTTGGTTTATATCTAATCCGACATTCTTACTTCAACACTACGGGAATCAAGCTATCGAGTCTATTGAAATCTTTCTCCATGTCAAGATTCCCCCGAAAACCACAGTCAAGACGGTCTCGCTCGTCATCACCTTCGGGTTGAAGGGATAAAAGGCGATGGAGACCATCCAGTCCCTCAAAACCTGAAAAGTTGACAATGAACTTCGTGAGCCCGGGCTGCACGACTCCAAGCATTCCCCCTTGTTGTCATCTTCCATGCCCCATACCCTCCGCGTGGTAGACAAACCCGAGCGCAGACGGACCCCAAAATTAGTACAACAAGCATTTGCGGCATACCCCTAGGGCAAAACCATGTACTTCGTAACAAAACCCACTCGAGAGACTTCCCTTCCACCGAGTCCCAACTCCATGAAAGCCATACTTCAGTCAACAACAAAATAGCAAACACACAAATCGATGCATGTGCCGGATGAAAGTTCCCAGCGTTTGCCGCTGCTTCCTCACGGGTCTCCATACGACGAGGACGCAACCGTCGGGGCATGGGCCATGGCAGGGACGCGGGAACGCGCAGACTCGCCGTACATGTATCCGCTTCCCGGGGCCTGCTTAATCGGACTGGTGTTGCTTGCTTCGAGGTTCACAATAATTTTCATTGCTTGCTCCAAAGTTTCCCGCTCGGCGCGGAGCTCTCTCCGGCGCCGCTCCGTTTCGGGGCCCTCTGACATCAGGGTTTGCAGCATCTCAACACCTTGTGTCTTGTTAGCCAGATGATACGTACGGGATACACGTCACGGGAAAGAATGAACTTACTCGCAGAACTGCCAGCCAGTCCGAGTTTCTCATGAAGGTGCTTGTCAATCACCCGCGCTACGTCGGGGAACAGCCCAGACATGACGTGAATCGCCACATTGTCGATAAATCGGTTTGCAGCTGTCAGGTAGTAGCCGCGAACATATGCAGCTACAGACAGCTCCGGCTCAAACGGGTCCGGTAACATCTTTGACATTTGCTTTTGCATCGCGATCGCCTCTTGGGCTAGCTCTTCCTCGGTCAGCTCCTCCACTCTACGGATTGCTGGCCGGTCGTCCCCGTTTTGTGCCGCCCATCTGTAATGATGGCGATGGCGGCCAAGCACTTTCTTCTCTTGTCTTTTATTCCGCTCCAGAGACTCTTCGTCTTTGGTAAATAACCGTTGAGATTCAAGGCTGAAGAGTCGACCGAGCTGAGAGCCAAGCTCCATCCGGAGATTGTTGATAAACTCCAACATATGTTTCTCGGATTCCTTGTAGAACGAGGTGTTCTTCAAGTTGCCGAAAGAACTATCCATGATAGATATGATTTCTCCTTGCAGAAAGTCAAGGGTTGCCTTGACGAATTCCTGAAGGTGGTCAATCCAGCCCCGTGCCGCCTCGGTGTACATTGGTTGATACACGCTTGCTGAAACCAAGCCTGGCTGTCCTGGAGTTGCATTTCGGCGGATCAACTTTCTGATATCGGCCAGAGTCTTAGTCGCTGGCCTCGGAGCCACTCCGCGGTAAGTCGGTGCCGCCGACCACAAGCCCGGAAGATCTATACCTTCTGCTTTCACGGGTGAAGTGCTTACCGGGCGCTGTCGCTTCGGGAACGGCGAGATTTGATCGCTGTTCGGTGCCGTGCGTTTTCGGATGACCGGTGATGACCGAGCCGATGGCGGTGAGTCATCGCAGAGGTTGATCACTTCGGGGGAAGGGGGAGGACCTCTCGGTGAGTCTCGGACATTATACTTCGGCTTCAGCGATAGGATTCCCTTTTTGAATCGTTCCATTATCTCCACGTCCCATTGGGACAAGAATTCTTGCTGCTGAACACGATCCTTGACCTCTCTGCTGAATACGGTCAAGCTACCCATGATCTCCATTTCTGGGTTCATGGGAGGGTCCGGGTAGATTTTCAGTTGCTCCTCGATAGCGAAGATTCGATCGTTGACCTTGTGCTTCACCTCGGGCAAACTAGGAATTAGGTTAGCCAGATGTTGCTAAGCAAAGACATGACGGTAAGAAAATGCACTTACACCTTTGAGAACTGTTCGCCGAGCTTGAGGGAGAGGAACGACTTCAGTTTCTCAACACCGCATCGATCTTTAAAGTCGTCGAAAACCTCCGGCCACTCCCGGGAAATTTCAGCGGTACGGTTGAAGAAAGCCTCCTCTCTCGTGTTCTGTCGCTCCAGATCCTCGCCTTGCCTTGAAGTGACAAAATAGCCGAGTCCCGTCTGATGCGCCTGGCCTCTTAGCATTGCCAGCCAAGTGCCAGAAGATGCCTCTGGAAGCAGATCGGCTTTTGTCATTATTCCGACACAGCGATTGCCGGCGCGCATCTTCCGAATCAAACTAAAAGCATACGAGTTCTCCGCATCCTGATTCATGGGTACTGCCCAAAGAATCAACGCGTTTGGTCTTGCCATGTACTCACATGCCAAGTTGCTCACAACGCGCTCCAGGAACGTATCCTCATCGCGCTTTGCACTCATGAAAACGCCTGGCAAGTCGTAGAAGTTGAGGTCGGCGAGGTCGGGACCTTTGACTTCAAGTGCAACAGTGTTGGGGGAGAACTGCGCCATTGCTTCCCGCTCCAAGTCTTTGATCCGCTGCATGTCTAGAACCCGCGTCTCGTCGGAAACTTCACCCTTGAGCTTGGGGACGTACTTCTGGTACGGTATTCCAGGGTTCAAAATAGCCAGTTGGGCGCACCTCAAAACGTTTTCCACCTCATCGGAGTCAAACTTGTCGCGGACAGTTTTGAATTCGTGACGCTGAACATGGTTTGAATCGAGCGGGACCCAGGGTGGAAACTTGTCTCGATTGGTGACATCCTCCTTGGTAATCGGTCGGTCCCGCTGCTGGTATGCGTAGTCGATCTTGAGATACACGCGGCAACTCCATTCGTCCGCCCGAGAGACTCGAATATGGATAGGGCATCGTGTGCAGGTACCGGTGCTCCGAGGCAGCGTCAGGCCTGCAATGGCGGACATCAAGCTTGATTTCCCTGAGGACTGGTCCCCTACAAGAACCAGTTCCGGCAAGTTTGCCACGTGCTGGATTCCTCGGGCCTGGAGTTCTCCGAGAGCATCATTGATATCTTTCAGCTTCTGCCCGAAATCTTTGAGTGCACGATTGGGGCCGATGAAGGACCCTTGCACACTCTGCGGAGCTGACGCCAGGCCGGAAATGTCCCCCTTCGACTTGATTTCCATGTATTGGACTTCCTCATCCTCATCATCGTCTGCAATTGACTGGGCGACGTGATGGGTGTCCACACTCGCTGCAAGCACTGGTTAGCTGATTCAATCCTAAGTAAGAGCGGATGGAACAGTCTTACGAGCAGCGGAGCGCACGCCTCTAGGTTGCAACTTCTTTGCGGCATGCTCTGGGCGCGCGCCGGCACGGCCTGGTTCCTGCTTGATGCCGGGTGGGTTTGGAAAACCCTTGGCCATTTTTTCGATGCAATGGACTGCTTCCTGTCTGTTAGAACGAATGGAAAGTCAAAAGCAGAGGAAGTGACCTGTATTCACCTGAACTATATCCGTAGATCAGACTGAAATTAGACAGACAAGAAGTATTTTAGGTCTTCTAGAATTGGCTAGGCCAGCAGGAGGTAGCGCTTGCCTCGGAGGTAGAAAGTGACAAGAGCCGGCCGAGGTGTAGGGTTGGTTTCCAAGCCAGTGGTGGAAATGAAATGAGGAAGTGGTTGGGAGTCAAATGCAGAACAGAAAACGAGGAAAGAGCGGAGTTTGTGTATATTCCTCACAGAAGGCAGGAAAACAGGGTGAGAAGAGAGGATACCAGAAGAGGGAGTGGGGAAAGAGCAGAGTAGGAAGAAAGGTCGAGTCCAAGTTGCCCAGCAGAAAGCCAGAGTTGAGTGAAACTGACAACTTTTGGAAAGTTAGCGCAAGTTAGAGTCGGCCTGAAATTGCTGTGCAAGCACTACCAATGCTTATCTTAGGCCAGAGTTGGTGAAGTGGCTGGGAAAGTGGGGCAAATCCCAAGGTTGTGTGCATGAAGCTGAACAGCGATTCACATCCACGCACCAAAATCTGCTGGGAGGGCGTGAAAATCGGTGATGCTGCCTGCGAGTCCTTCGGGGCTCCGTGTGGTTTGCCGCAAAGCTCGGGTCAGAAACAAGTCACACTCCATTGACGTGCGCAAAAAGATCTTGGGCATTTCGGTCAAACTCCATCGCCACCAAACACGAAACAAAGACAGGCAAGCAGTATGCTCAGGCTGCCCGGCCAGGCCGCTTAGAATAATACGTGCCAGCTTCTATCTTATTACTGCATTTTCAAGATCCTTCGGGTGCTTTGGATGCTGCAATGATAGAAGGCCCGCTATCTCTTGATGAGGTGATGGAAGCTGTGTGGGTCAGGGTGGGTGCCCTGGACAATTTGAGCCCACACCAGTGACGCGACCCACCGACGATGTCGCTCAAATGAAGAGCCTCGTCGCCTGATAGCTTTCCAGCAAATAAATAAGGGCATATACTTGCCCAAAGTCCTTCGTATTGGAGGATATCAAAGTACTATGCTCGTCGGGCCTCATCCTCCTTGTCACATTCGTTAACTGTGTTGCGATGCTTCAACTGTCAGGGGGGTGTCCTGGGCCGACCAGGGGCCACAGATCGCGCAGCGCTCAGGAAATGAGGAGCAGTTGAAAGAGCAAATACACGACTGCGCAGTGCTTCAAGATCCCAAGTTGCGTACCAATAGATGCTATATTATAATCTTGACGGTACCAAAGCAAGAGTTCCAAGTGAGGATATCCCGCGAAATCTTTGGGCCGATGCCACGTGGGGTCAATGAAGATACGACTTTGGTCTTCAACGCCTCCCCTCTTCGGAGGGGTAACGCACGGACCATAATAACCACTTTCTGGGTGACAGGGGTTTGGCCGCCAATTCACAGGCCAGGGGTTTTGGGGCAGCACCAAGCATCTCCAGAAAGCTGTTGGGCTCATTTACCGGCGCTCATCTTCGCAACTCCATGGAATAGCGCTCAATCAGCATTTACCAGCACAGCCTTACCATGTCTCTACAAATCCCACACCGCGAGAAGTCGAACGGCGCTACGGGCGCCACCAAGGCCGTGATTTTGGTAAGTTGCGGTGGAGGGGAGCTTCGCGAAGCTTGGGCCCAGGTTATTAACAGCATGTCCAGGTCGGAGGCTCGTCGCGCGGCACCCGCTTCAGACCGCTCTCGCTCGATGTTCCCAAGGTATGGCTGGACTTCTCTCTGGAGATCGGTGCTGTGCTGACTCTTTTCGTTCTGTTCAGCCCCTTTTCGACGTTGCAGGCCACCCCATCATCTGGCACTGTTTGACCGCCATCGACAAGGTGCCCTCCATCCAGGAGGTGTATCTGATCGGCTACTACGAGGAATCCGTCTTCCGCGACTTTATTAAGGATGCGTCTACCGAATTCCCGAACCTGTCGATCAAATACCTCCGCGAATACCAGGCTCTCGGCACAGCTGGTGGCCTGTACCACTTCCGCGATGCAATCCTCAAGGGCCGCCCGGAGCGCATCTTTGTCTTGAACTCGGATGTTTGCTGCAGCTTCCCGCTCAACGAGATGCTCAAGCTGTCCCAAGAGAAGGATGCCGAGGCTGTCATTCTGGGTACACGGGTCAGCGAGGACGCTGCCTCCAACTTCGGCTGCATCGTCTCCGACTCCCATACGCGCCGTGTGCTGCACTACGTCGAGAAGCCTGAGAGCCATATCTCTAACCTGATCAACTGCGGTGTCTACCTCTTTAGCACCGATGCGATCTTCCCGTCCATCCGAAGCGCCATCAAGCGCCGCGCTGACCGCCCCTCCCGTCTTGTCTCGTACCCCTCGTCCGACAACCTAGAGAGTTCGTTCATGATTGACGAGGAGGACGACGAGAACCGGCAGAACGAGGTTATCCGCCTCGAGCAAGATATTCTCAGCGACATGGCGGACAGCAAGCAGTTTTTCGTCTACGAGACCAAGGACTTCTGGCGCCAAATCAAGACAGCAGGCTCTGCCATTCCCGCAAACGCTCTGTACCTCCAGAAGGCGCTACAAAACGGATCCAAAGAGCTTGCCCCGCGCTCTGAGAATATCCTTCCTCCTGTGTACATTCACCCCAGTGCCCAGGTACACCCCACCGCCAAGCTCGGCCCGAACGTCTCGATTGGGCCCCGCGTCACGGTTGGCGCCGGCGCTCGCATCAAGGAGTCCATTGTCTTGGACGATTCAGAGATCAAGCATGACGCCTGCGTGCTGTACTCTATCATCGGCTGGAATAGCCGTGTTGGCGCTTGGGCTCGTGTCGAAGGCACACCCACGCCCGTGACGAGCCACACAACCAGCATCATCAAGAACGGCGTCAAGGTTCAAGCCATTACCATCTTAGGCAAAGAATGCGGAGTTGGCGATGAGGTCCGCGTGCAGAACTGCATATGCTTGCCATTCAAGGAGCTGAAGAGGGTAAGGCCAAACTCCATGTCCTCCAAAATGCCAGCACTAACCACACACACTTATAGGATGTTGCCAACGAGGTCATCATGTGAGCGGATCAACAGCCAGGTATTTCACACGCTAAAAGGAGGAGGTTTGTTTAATCAAGCCGGATACATCGGATACTCATTCTTATCTGCATTTGCGTGCCGGAGTGTGGTGCGGGTAGCCATGCAACTCAATCTAATAACGTAGATAGATGAGCCGTCTCTTCGCAGATAAAAAACAGCCAAAGAGGTTTCTTTCGATCTTCATGAACCTTTCCATCAGCTCTAGTATAG